>Ga0326727_10000647_pt1 | contig 140497 bp, 145 predicted proteins | sample MB2enrmetagenome_FD_207643 | JGI IMG/M metagenome (GOLD analysis project Ga0326727, IMG submission 207643) | Lab enriched peat soil microbial communities from McLean, Ithaca, NY, United States - MB29MY | ecosystem: Environmental > Terrestrial > Soil > Wetlands > Peat | place: USA: New York... | reverse complement strand
TTGATGTGGACCGGGCATGACAATGGATTCGCCCTGAGATGGAAGCCGGCGGAGGAATATTGCCACAGCCTGCAACTTGGGGGGTTTTCAGACTGGCGGTTGCCAAAGATTGACGAATTGAAGAAAATCTACAATCCCAACGCCGGAGTTGCCTGCGGCCCCAATGGAGGCATGTCCTGCCAAATCAAAGGCGGAATTCGACTCACTTCCGGCGTTGTATGGAGCAGCAGCGGCGGAAATGAATCTCAAACGATGCGCGGTTTCATTTTTCGCGGCCAGGGCGAAGCAAAAAAGCACGTGATGGAGCTGGATAAGCGCGGAGCTAGTTACGACCGCGCATTGTGCGTGCGCGGCGGCGATCAATGATGCGAGCATAGGAACCGCTATCGTTGAGCGGCGAGAGGGCGCATGGCCAGCAGGGCGAGGCTGGCGGGGATCAGCAGGAGATAGCACGCCGCGGCGATCAGCATAGTCACATTGATGCCAAACGAAATGCTGAAGATCACGCCCAGCACAGAGGCCAGAACGCCGGTGGCGCCGTTGATGCCCCAGAACCACGGAGTTGGCTGAGCGTCTATCGCCGAGACCAGCCGCATGCCCGTGGGGAAGGCGAAGCCCAGCAGGAAGCCCAGCGGCATGATGGCCGCGAGCGATATGCCGATGCGCACCAGACGTTCGCGATTGGTGGTGGACTGAAAGATCGACGGCAAGACGCGTTCCATGACCGCCAGGTAGAGCACGATCATAGAGCCCCACAGCAGCAGTTTTCCGCGGGTGTTCAGCTTGAGCCAATCCGAAGCCAGGCTACCCAGGCCGGAGGCCAGAATCAGGCTGAACAGGCACACGCCCAGAGAGTAAGTCGGATGCCCCAGATACACGCTGAAATACTCGAGCAGCGCAATCTCGCCCAACATAAAGCCCATCCCGATCAGAGAAAAATACAGGCTTCCGGCAATAGCAAGGCGCAGCGAGCACTGGCGCGCCGCGCTGCGCAGAGGCACCAGGATAGCAGCGATGACCGCGATCAACGCGATGAACAAAATCAGCACGAGCACGGCGGATGCCAGCAGATTGCCCATCCAAACGCCGCCTTCCTCGTCATGATGCATATTTCGCAAAACCGTTACCAGGCCGGGGATATCGAAGATGCGCAGTTGGTTGAAGAAAAACGGCCGCGCGTCGGTGGGCACGGTGAGATCGAGATAGGTGGAACTTAGCACGCGATTCAAGGAGGCGAGGTCGCGGCTTTCGACGATCTGGCGCAGCAATGGGGAGTCTGACGGACGATCCGGCGAGAGCAGTTCAGAGTATCCTCCATCTCGCACCGCCTCATGCAGAATGCGCAACTGCTCCGCGGTGAAAGGCGCTTTGGACAGCACCAGGGTCGCGAGCTTGCCGGTGTTGGCGACGAACAGATGGGGACGCGCATCCTTTACGCCGGCATCCAGCAAGGCAGCCGTCGCCAAACCAACCAATCGCCCTGACTCGTTGACGTTGCCGGGAGCGTACCAGCGGCTAACCGTGAAGATGCCGTCGTTGTTCAGGGTCTTGAGGAATGCGCGCCAACCTTCCAAAGTGTAGAGTCCATTTTCGCTCAGGCTGAAGGCACCGGCGCCGGTTGCCGCGAAGGTGTCGATCATGCTCATCTGCACCAGATCGAATTTTTCGTCGGTGGCCGCAAACCAGCTTCGCGCGTCGTCCACATGTAGCTTCAGATTGGGCAGGGCGGTCAGATTGGAAAAATTCTTATAACGAGGATTGCGCGTATGCAGATCGACGATGATGGGATTAATTTCAACGCCGGTTATGTCAGTTACTCCGAAGAGATGAGCCGTCAAAGCGTCCTGGCCGCCGCCAAGGCCGATTACCGCGGACTTATGAATGTTGGGAAGACGATATGCCAGACTGACGATTTCGTACTGGAGAAAGTCAATTGAGTTTCGCGTGCCGTCGTAGTGAAACAGGTTGGAGGAGTTATATAAGTCATCGACACTAATCACAGCTTTCATCACATGCAGGTCTTCAGGCAGCTTGGCAGAGGGACCGAATAATTCAAGGGACGACATGCGGGGACGAGTTACTCGAATGCGTGAATATGTATTCCACTTTTCGTACTGGCTGAATCTGCCGTGAAAATCGAGAACATCCTTGGCCATAATGGGGCTGAAGCCGATAGGCGATAACGCATTCAGCGGAGCTAATATGAGCAACACGATGACCACTGTGGCCGGTTGTCTCCACCAGGGCTTTGATTTGAGACGCTGCCGGCCCTCAGCATTGGCGCTGGCGGCAAAAGCCATGGCGGACAAGCCGGAGATGGCTCCGGCCACAATCACGGCAGAGGGACCGTCGAGAAGATTCAACAAAGCAAGCACCGCCACGCATCCCAGCGCCGCGCCCAGAAGGTCAACGCCATAAACCTGTCCGGTGGGGAAGGGGCTGCGCGTCAGCGCCAGACTTACTACGATTCCTACGAAGATGTATGGCGCCGCCATCAAGGTTAACAACACGACCCACGAAACCACCGTGGTGAGCGACATGGTTGGCGAGGTGATCAGGCAAAACTGCAAGATCATGGAGGCCGGCATGGCTATCGCGGCAAGCAGCGCGAAATAAGACAGGGTAACTGGCAGTTGCTCAGGCTGCAATCGCTCACGCCGAAGATAGACCCATACAGCGCCTACGGTCATGCCCAGCATGGCTACGCATATGGCAAGAAAGGCCATGGAGTACCATTCGACCACCGACATGATGCGGGTCTGCAGAATTTGAAAGATCAGCGAGGAGAAGGTAATGAGAAATACGCCGGAGAGAAACGGAGTCTTGCGCACGCCGCTGGTGGATGCCATGGAGCCGATGTCTCCTTTGATTTCAAATTCTTTCACACTTTGAGCGGACGGACCTAATCCGAAGTAATCGAGATTGAAGCGTGGAACACCAGAGGCCGCACTGCGTTATGCTTGATTGTTTAGAGCGGTTCCACAAAATACGTGCCCTTTCTGGCATCAAGCAAGGTGGCTTTTTCTTGAGGAAAAAGCCACTCAGCGGCAGTGGCTTCGGGATACAGCAATTGTGGAACCGCTGTGAGGAGAACGCCATGAGCCAGTCCCCTGCCCGCCCGCAGCTTGCCCACCTGACCGCCGCACTGGACGAACTACGCGCCAAGGGAACGTACTTCAAGCTGCACATTCTGGACGACCAGCAGGCGCCGGTGTGCCACTACGACGGGCGCAAGGTGATCAACCTGGCCAGCAACAACTATCTCGGGCTGGCCAACGACCCACGGCTGATTGAGGCGGCGGTGGCCGCGACGCGGAAATTTGGCGTGGGCTCGGGCGCGGTGCGGACGATTGCGGGCACCATGCGCATCCACATGGAGCTGGAAGAAAAGATTGCGCGCTTCAAGAACGTGGAGGCCTGCGTGGTCTTTCAGAGCGGCTTTACGGCCAATGCGGGCGCGGTCAGCTCGATTCTGGGCAAGGAGGATTTTATCCTGTCGGACGAGTTGAACCACGCCAGCATCATCGACGGAGCGCGGCTGTCGCGGGCGACGATCACAGTTTTCCGGCACAAGGACACGGCGCATTGCGAGGAGTTGTTGAAGGAAGTGGCCAACGAGCCGGGGAATAAGCTGGTGATTACCGACGGCGTTTTCAGCATGGACGGCGATATTGGGCCGGTGGACAAGCTCGCCCGCCTGGCGGAAAAATACGGCGCCATTATGATGGTGGACGACGCTCACGCCTCAGGCGTGCTGGGGCGCAACGGGCGCGGGTCGGTGGATCACTTCGGAATGCACGGCAAGGTGGATGTGCAGGTGGGCACGCTGTCGAAGGCCATCGGCTGTTTGGGTGGCTATGTCTGCGGGACACGCGATCTGATTGACTATCTCTACCACCGGGCGCGGCCGTTTCTGTTTTCCACTTCGCATCCGCCGGCGGTGGCGGCTGCGTGCATGGCCGCCTTTGACATTCTGGAGAAAGAGCCGGAGCGCATCGAGCGGCTGTGGACGAACACCCGCTATTTTCAAGGCGAACTGAAGAGCGCGGGCTTTAATGTGGGCGGAGTAAACACGCCGGCCAGCGAGACGCCGATTACGCCGATTATCATAGGCGACGGGCGCAAGACGATGGAGTTTTCGCGGGCGCTGTTTGAAGAGGGCGTGATGGGAACGGGGATTGCGTTTCCGACGGTTCCCGAGGGCAAGGCGCGAATCCGGCTGATTTTGACCAGCGAACATACCAAGGCGCAGTTGGAGCAGGCGCTGGAAACAATTGAACGAGTGGCGAAGAAGATGGGGATATTAGGATAGAGGCATCATGATCGCACACTTGCGTGGAAAGCTTATCTACAAACAGCCCGGCCAGGTCATCGTCGAGGCGGCCGGGGTGGGGTACGACGTCACCATCTCCGTGCCTACATTTACGGCGCTGCCCTCGCTGGGCGCCGAGGCCGCGCTGCACATTCATACCCATGTCAGCGACGATCAGATTGCGCTGTTCGGCTTTCTCGATTCTCAGGAAAAGCGCCTCTTTGAGCGGCTGATTACGGTGAGCGGCGTGGGGCCTAAGCTGGCGATCAAGATGCTGAGCGGCCTCTCTTCCGAGCGAACGGTGCAGGCCATTCGCGGCCAGGATCACGCGCAACTGACGCACATTCCCGGTGTGGGCAAAAAGCTGGCCGAGCGGCTGGTGGTGGAGCTGAAAGACAAGCTCGACGACTTTGCCGTTGCGCCGTCGCAGCCTTCTGTGCAAGGACCGGCGGCTGAAGATGTGCTCTCCGCTCTGGTGAATCTGGGCTATCAGCGCGCTGCCGCCGAGAAGGCGATTGCACAGGCCGTCGCCAAAGACGCCGCGCTGGGGGCTGATTTCGACGGGCTGTTCAGAGGGGCGTTGAAGGTGATACGGTAACCACCTGCGGTGGGGCCAGCGGCCTTCGGCCAAAGGTGCACGGCCTATCAATGAAGCTAGGAGGATATTATCATGGCATTAACCGTAAGTAAGATCAAGCATGTGTTGACCTCTGATGTCGATATAACTCAGAGCTTCGATTGCAAAACCTTAGATGAATATGTCAATACATGTGTTACTGCCTCGAATGATGTCCTGCAGAGCGCAGTACCTCAAGGTTTCTCCGACTTCACTCGCGATATATTACAGCACGTGATGGAGGGTCTGCGATCAGCCCATAAATCCATTAGAAAACTATTAAGAGATGAGCCTTCAGCGTCATCTGTTGATGCGATGACAATTGCCCGATTACAGCTTGAGGCGCTTTATTCATTCTGCTTTTTGTTGCAGGATACAAATAATGTTTCTCGATTTCTAAAAAGTGGATGGAAAAAACAATATATTCGATTTCTATTGGAACGCGAAGAATGTAAAAACATTCCGAGATTCGATGACTTTATTAATAAAGAAGGTATCCAACATCATGAGAAAATGCGTATTTTCCTCAATGTAAGCGATGCGGAGAAATTGACGATAGAAAGCGAAGAACTTGGAACGACAATGCCAGCAGGAATTAAGAAAGAGGTCATTCCTGGATTTCCAACCCCAGCTAAGATCATAGACAAAATAGCGAACCCTGATCAAAAAAGCATGCTCGAACGTTTATACCCTGAATATCAATGGCTCTGTTCATTTGCACATGGCGACCAAAATGCTTCCTTTTTTCGTGCTGTATTAGATGAACGTTCACCTCAAGCAAAGTTCATCGATCCTGAAAAACGAGCGGACCTATTTCAGCGGCAGATTGCCGAGCCTTCATTGCTCTATAGTGCTATTTGCGCTGTTCAGGCCGCCACGGAAGTTGCAGCAATCTATCCACATGATGTTGAGCTGACCGTAAGGGTTACAAACGCATGGTCAGGATTGAGCAGATTTACCCTATTATCGAGTTCCGTTTGGGAAAGAAGAGCCAAGAAAATCTTGCCACTAATTTCAATATAGTGATTTGCGTTACACTCCTTCTATCATGGTTTCCAAGAAAAAATCCGCATCCATCACACATCCCGCCCACCTGCGCCCCGAGGGGCTTGCTTTTCTGTGCAATCTCAAGCGGCACAACGACCGCGAATGGTTCACGCCGCGCAAGGCGGTCTTCGAGGCGGAGCTGAAGGAGCCGATGCTGGCCATTATTCGCAAGGTCAGCGATGCGATGGAAAGTTTTGCGCCGGCCTATGTGCGGCCCGCGGAGAAGTGCCTGTTCAGGATTTATCGCGACACGCGCTTCAGCGCCGACAAGAAGCCTTACAAGACACACGTGGCCGCCTGGTGGATGCTGGAAGGACTGAAGAAGACCTCGGGAGCGGGATTCTACTTTCACGTTGACGACAAGGAAGTGATCATCGCCGCCGGGGCGTGGATGCCGGAGAAGGATCAACTGGCCGCCATTCGCCACTGGATGCTGGAGCACCACGCGGAGTTTCGCAAGATTCTGCGGACGGCGGCGATACGCAAAACTTTCGGCGAATTTGAGGGTAATGCGCTGACGCGGCCGCCGAAGGGATTTCCCTGCGAGCATCCAGCGATGGATTTGATTCGCTGCCGGCAGTGGGGACTGAGCACCTCGCTGCCCGCCAAGGCAGCATTGAAGGCGGACTTTGCGGCAGTGCTGGCGCGTCATTTCCGGCTGGCCGCGCCGGTGGTGGATGCGCTGAATTCGCCGATTACGGCGACGTTGATGCCGCGCAAGAAGGTGCTTTTCGGGCTGGATTAGAACAGTGAACAGTGGTCAGTGAACAGTGATCAGTCCATCCCACCCTTGATCACACCAGCGAGCAAAGATCACTTCCCTCACTCCAACGAGCAAAAATCGCTCGTCGGGAACCCCAAATCCGCTCCAGAAATCATGCGCAAGGATGGATCACAGGGGCGACCTTCCTGACGAGATTCTTGAGCGAAATACCCAAGCAAAACGGCGAATATGGGCAAATATGGGTAAAAACCGAGGAAAATAGCATAATACCCACAAAAAAATGGGAAAAACACTGCTTTTTACCTTGACTTTGCACCTTCAAATGTCGCATGGTAACGAACGACGGGTACTCCGACCCGCATGAATACAAGGGTTTCGCGCAAACGTTGCATGACTCCCCCATGCGGAACGCATTTCGCGGCGGAAACCCTGGCAAGACCGGCGCGCCCAAGGGCATGCCCGAAAAGGAGATCACAGAATGGCAACTGGATTGACGAAGACAGCACTGATTCGGCAACTGGCAGAGAAACTGGAATTAACCAACAAGCAAGTCGCAGCCTTCCTGGAGCTTGTGGCGGATACCGCCATCAAGGAAACCAAGAAGAGCGGCGTGTTTGTGATACCCGGCATCGGCCGGCTGGTGAAGGCGGAGCGCAAGGCCCGCATCGGGCGCAACCCGCAGACCGGCGAAGCCATCAAGATCAAGGCCAAGACGGTGGTCAAGTTCCGCGTGGCCAAGGCCGCCAAGGACGCGATCGCCCCGCCCAAGAAGTAGTCACCCTGAAGTAAAGACAACGAGGGGGAGGAGCCTCAAGGGCTTCTCCCCCTTTTTTTATTTTTCGATATCTTTCGGCACCAGCGCTTTCACAATCATCGACAGGCCAAAGCTGATGAGGACCACCTTGATCATCAGCCAGTTGTTATAGCGCCAGGAGAAGACGGCCCATGCGAGGAAGACGCCGATGGGGTTGATCTCGGTGGTGAACGCATGGAGCCACTGCGGCTTGCGGCCGGTGGGTTGGGGAGCGGTGCGCGAGAGAATTGTCCGCAGATTCGGGAAGAGGCGCGGAACGGCGCGCAGGTAGTCGAGGTAGGGCTGGCCAAGCTGCGCGGCGAGGAAGGCTTCTTCGGCAAGAATCAGGCGGAGGAAGAAGACGGTCATCAGCGTCATGGTAAAGAGCGCGCCGGAGGGAGTCATGATGAGCGACATGGCCGCCATCATGCACCATCCTCCGAGATAGAGCGGATTGCGCACGTAGCGATAGGGCCCATCGGCCATCACCGCGCCGGCCTGCATCTGCTGGTGATGGACGGTGTCGTATCCCAGGCATGCCGCGCCCCAGATGCGGAGCACCATGCCTATGACGGAGATCAGCGTGGCAACGACGATTACCAGCGGCGTGGCGACGGCAATAGAGACGAGGCCATGGCGGCTCAGCGTGAAGGCCATCCACGCCCACAGAGGGGTGCGGTAGCCCAGGCCCCAGTTTCCTGTCCACGGCGCCCAGAAGCCCAGAAAGGCAATGAGCGTCATGATGATCATGCGCAGGCGGAACTCGAGCTTTGTTGCTTTCATTTACCTCTTCCTATTGCCGGAGTGTACCATCCGGGTTGAGGGCTTGTGCGGCGCGGGTTAGGCGCGCAGTAAGCCTCGCCCGGAACAAGGATTTTGCCCGCGTCGCCCGCAGATGAATAATTCACGCACGCCTTCGCGCATCGGGTGTATCATTCCCTCCAGTTAGCCGCTTCGAAGCAGACCCGTAGTGAAGCATGCGCGTCTCCGGCGTGGTTCGATCCAGCGTTGTGATAGAGGTCACTAGGACCCCCAGAATTGCGCAGACTGACTCACGCTTCTCAAGGCACGCCGTGGTTCTCACTTCGGCCCTTTGGATCGCGGTCCGGTTCGGATCCGAAGTGGAAACTGAATCGCACTGTCTCCCCCGGTGCGGGTGAGGAGACATCGATGAAGAAAATTCTTGCAACAATCATTCTTTCAACCGTTCTCTTGTTGAGCCGCCTGGCGTCAGGTCAAGCCGCGCCGGGCAGCCTGGACTACCAACTGATCAAAGCCGCCGAGAGCGGCGATACGGCAACGGTGCAGCAACTGCTGGACAAAGGCGCCAACATCGAGGTCAGGGATAACAACGGCGATACGGCACTGATGAGGGCTGCCGACAAAGGCTACGCTGGCGTGGTGAAAATGCTGCTGGACAAAGGCGCCAATATCGAGGCCAAGGACAACAACGGTTCCACGGCGTTGGGTATGGCTACACGCGAACGCGGCATGTGGGAAAACATTGTGAAGACTGAGCATCAAACTGAAGCATTTGCAGGTGCAGATTTCGTATGGAAAAATAATGCCAGGGAACTGGCCAACATTACCGAGGTGGTTCAACTACTGGAGCAGACTCTTTCTCGGGATCCTCAGGCCAAGCTGGCCGAGTATTTGAGCGAGCTTCAGCGAAGACCCGATGATGCCAACCGTGAAAAGATCATCCAGCTTGTCACAGGCCTACCGGCGATTCCTGCAATTCCCGAAGAGGCTCGCCAGCTCTTTCTACAGGCCTCGGCGCTAATTAAACAGACCAGTAATCCCGGGGAACTTTGGAAGCCTATTGAATTGCTACAAAAGACCCTGGCAATTGCTCCCTGGTGGGGCAATGCCTATTACAACCTGTCGCGAGCGCTGGAACTCAATGGGCAGTACGACGAAGCAGTGAAGCAGCTCAACTACTACCTGGATCTGAAACCTTCGGAGGCCGATGCCAACGATGCCCGCGCCAAGATCGTGGTCATTCAGGCGGAGAAGGAAACCGCCGAACAAAAGAAGCAGGAAAACGAGAGCGTGCTGGCGGTGAAGTATGTGAGCGGCGGCGCGACACGGCTGCGCTACGCCGATGCGCCAGCGTGGTGGACGATCAGCGGCGCATACGGTATCAATGTTCTCTATGCGTATTCAATTCCGGAAGAGAATCCGTTTTATCTCAACGTCTTTCGCATACCGAACGGCCAAATGCTCGCCATTACTTTGCAAGCGCAATCCAACAATGGCGCATACACGGGGGACAAAATTGGAATCTTTGCCCTCCCCGCAACCAACAGCGCATGCTTAGAAGGCGGGAATCCCTCATACGCCTTTGGCGCCCAGGAACATACCTTAGTGTGTGGCGCTCAATACGATGTGAATATTACCAATCCACCGAATGCAACTGTGACGGTCACGTATCCGGCTACGGGCGCATCCGTTACGATCCCGGTAGCTCTGCTCTATCGCGGGCGAGCGCTCAAGGCGCGTGATGGGTGGGGTGATTGTAGTGGAACGGCATTTCAGGGTGGAACATCCGCGATGGTCTTGAAATTTGACTGTAGCGTGGTGAATGCGGCGCGAGATCCCAACGTGAATGCAATGGGCTTGACACCTGCCAGTGTGGCCCCGTACCAGAACAACCAGTAGAAGGCGCGGAGCATTGAGCTTCGCGCGATAGGAGACATTGATGAAGAAAATTCTTGCAACAATCATTCTTTCAGCCGTTCTCTTGTTGAGCCGCCTGGCGGCAGGCCAGGCCGCGCCGGGCAGCGTGGATGAGAAATTGATTATAGCTGCACAGGGACGCGATACTGCCGCGGCGCAACAACTGCTGGACAAGGGCGCAAACATTGAGGCCAGAGACAGCAGCAGCAATACGGCGCTGATCAACGCAGCCGCCTTTGGTACGGCCGACATGGTGAAGTTTTTGCTGGACAAGGGCGCAAACGTCGAAGCCAAGGGCAACGGCGGCAATACAGCGTTAATCACCGCTGTTTTCTATGGCAAGACCGACGCGGTAAAACTATTGCTGGATAAAGGCGCCAACATCGAGGCCAAAAACAACTACGGCTTGACGGCGCTGCTCGAGGCGGCCACCGGCGGCAAAACTGATGTGGCGAAGTTGCTGCTGGACAAAGGCGCAAATGTCGAAGTCAAGGACAACAACAGTAACACGGCGCTGATCTCTGCGGCCGAGCAAGGCCACGCCGACGTGGTGAAGCTGTTGCTGGACAAAGGCGCAAATGTCGAGGTTAAGGACAACAACAGTAACACAGCGTTGAGCAACGCGGCCTTCTTTGGCAAGGCCGATGTTGTGAAGCTGCTGCTGGACAAGGGAGCCAACATTGAAGCCAAGGGCAGCAACGGCTGGACGCCGCTGATGGAGACAGGCAACGCAGAGGTGATGAAGCTATTGCTGGACAAGGGCGCCAACATCGAGGCCAGGGACAATTACGGCGCTACGGCGCTGATCAGGGTAGCCCAGAGTGGCAATACCGAGATAGTGCGTGTGCTACTGGACAAGGGCGCCAACATCGAGGCTGTGTGCACCGTTCTCTCCTGCCAGGGCAATACGGCGCTTATCACCGCTGCCTACTATGACCAGACCGATGTTGCGAAGCTGCTGCTGGAAAAGGGCGCCAACATGGAGGCTAAGGACACTCGCTTAGAAACCGCACTCATTGTGGCAGCCCAGAATGGCAGGGTGAATACCGTCAAGCTGCTACTGGAAAAAGGCGCCAACATTGAAGCCAAGGACTACAGCGGCAACACGGCATTGAAATGGGCGGTTATCGAGCATAAAGCCGAGGTGGCTCATCTGCTGGAGCAGGCACTTTCCCAGGATCCCCGGTCCAAGCTGGCCGAGTATAGCAATGAATTGCAGCGCTACCCTTGGGAAGATGCCACGCGTGAAAAAGCTATCCAGCTTGCCATCAGCCTCCCCTCACTTCCCGCGATTCCGGATGATGCCCGCCAGCTCTTTCAACAGGCTTCGGCGCTGATTAAGACCAGCAATCCCAGGGAACTTGGACAGCCGATTGAATTGCTGCGCGAGGCGCTGGCGATCGCTCCGTGGTGGGGCAATGCCTACTACAACCTGTCGCGAGCGCTGGAACTGAGCGGGCAGTACGACGAAGCGGTGAAGCAACTCAACTACTACCTGGAGCTGAAGCCCTCGGAGGCCGACGCCGCCGATGCCCGCGCCAAAATCGCGGTCATCCAGGCAGAAAAGCAAGCCGCCGCGCAAAAGACGCAGGCAAACGAGAGCGTGCTGGCGGTGAAGTACGTGAGCGGCGGCGCGACACGGCTGCGTCAGACCGATGCGCCCGCATGGTGGCATGAACTAAACAGGATTGACACCATTTATACCTACCAGGTTCCGGAAGAGAATCCATTTTATCTCAACGCCTTCCGCATGCCAAACGGCCAAATGGTCGCCATCACTTTGGTCGCGCAATCCAGCAACGGCACATACGCAGGCGACAAAATTGGAATCTTTGCCCTCCCCGCAACCAACAGCGCATGCTTAGAAGGCGGGAATCCCTCCTACGCCTTTGGCGCCCAGGAACACACCTCAGTGTGCGGCACTCAATACGATGTCAGCGTTACCAATCCACCGAATGCAACCGTGACCGTCACTTACACGGCTACGGGCGCATCCGTCACGCTTCCAGTTACTTTGCTCTATCGAGGGCGAGCGCTGAAAGGCGCCTGGACTAGTGGAACGGTTTACCAGGGAGGGGCGGCCGTGATGGTCTTGAAGTTCGACATGAGCATGGTGTATGCGGCGCAGGACCCGAATGTGAACGCCATGGGGCTGACGCCGACCAGCGTGGCCCCGTACCAGAACAACCAGTAGCAGGCGCGGAGCATTGAGCTTCGCGCGATAGGAGGCGACGATGAAAACACATTTATTGGTGGCTGTACTTGCTCTGGCGGTAATCTTGCCGGCAGGCGCGCGAGCGCAGGCGCCGGATGTGGGCGGGGGCAGGTGCGTAGCGAATTGCGGGCCGGCGCCTGGCCCTCCAGCGTCCGCATACAACTACGCCGCAGCGGCAGCCGCCGCTGAGGCCGAGCGGCAGCGGCAAGAGGCCGAGCGCCAGCGCAAAGAGGCCGAGCGCAAACTCCGGGATGCCGAACTCCGGCGCCAGGAAGAAGAGCGCCAGCGAAAAGAGGCTGAAGCCGCCCGACTCCGCAAGGAGGAGTTTGAGAGGAAGAAGGCGCAAGTTCTGACAGACATGAAAGGCATCAGCGACTCGCTGGGAGTCAAGGCTGACACCACCGACAACTTCGGACTGAAGGGCATTGACGACAGCGGCGGTCTCGGCCTGAGTAACTCCACCGGCTCCGATGCTACCCAACCCATGCCCGCACATCAACCACCCGCATGGGAGGCCCAGGTTACCGATCCGAGGGTCGCAAGACTCGCCAGGAGCATTGGCGCCATCGTGCCACCGGCACCCGTCCCCAAGGAAGAAGTGCCTACCGATTGGAAACATATTTATCTGAACGAAGAATCGCTGATGAAGTCTGCCGACCGCCTCATGGCCCTCTGGGAGATGACCGGGCCGCTAGGTTCATCCATCGGCAAGCCGTTGAAAGTCGTTATGATTGCCGGCAAAACTTTCATCGCAGGAGAAAACGGCGCTGCGCTCTACCTTGTCAGGCAGGACCAGACCTACGACCAGGCCCTGAGTTATCTGAAGAATCCCGCGCAGTCGCAGCAGTTCGCCCGCCTTGTTCAGGCCATTCGCGAGAACCGTCCTTTGCCTTCATCCGCCGATCCTGGCATGGTCAGTGCAGCGCGCGCCATTGCCGATCCAAAACTGGCCCATGGCAGCGCAGCACTCGCGTGGGACTTCATGACCTCTCAAGAGGCTCTCTCCGCCATGCTTCGCAAAGCCGCCATTGAGATCGGCGCGGATGCCGCCAGCGACAAGGCCGGCAAAATGCTCACCGATGAGAACCAGCGCAAAGCGGTATTCGATGCCTTGCGCCTCGAACGCCGACAGGCGGTCAACATGATGAGAACCGCCTCCACAACCACGGCCCAGCGCGAACAACTGAAGATCGTCATCGATCACGCTAACCGGACCATGGCCGACATATACCGCGTAGAGAAGGTTGCCGACACTCTGCGCGGCGAGGTCATTGGCGAAGCTACTGACAAACTGGCCACCGCACTCCTCGGTCCTGAAGCCGGGCCACACAAGCAGGAGTAAGCAGACGGACCCGGCACGCGCCCAAACAGTATTTGCAGTATCAAGGAGATAAAGACTATGAAGACACGAACGATTCTTTGGGGAGTTATGCTTCTTCCGCTGTTGTGCGCAGCCGCCGTTCCGGCGCGGGCGCAGACGGCCAATCCGCAGGACACGCTGAACCAATACCTCGCTGACTTGCAGAAAAATCCCGGCGACAATGCCCTGCGCGGGAAGATTATCGCGCTAGTACAGACCATGAACCCCGCTCCGGCGACTCCGGAGGACGCCGAGCGTCACATGGTGCGCGGGCAGGCGGCCTTCAAAGCCGCAACCAATGAGAGCAGCTTCAAGGAGGCGATTGCAGAATTCAAGCAGGCGTCCCTGATTGCGCCGTGGCTGGGCAATATCTATTACAACCTGGGGTTGGTGCAGGACAAGGCCGGAGAATATTCGGATGCCATTGCAAGCCTGAACCTCTACCTGTTGGCCAGTCCCGGCGCCAGCGACGCGAAGTCCGTCAAGAACCTCATTTACGAGGTCGAGTACCGGCGGGACAAAGCGCAGATGGGGCAACTGCTGAACAATATCATTGGAATTGATAGCCCAAGAGCATTGGCATTAATTGATAAAGGCGCCGATTTGACTGTGAAGGATGAAACTGGCGACACAGCCTTGTTTAATGCCGCTATAAACAACCGCATAAATCTTATAGGTCCTCTGCTTGACAAGGGCGCGGACATAGAAGCAAAGAATAAGTACGGTATGACACCACTTATGGCAGCAGCCGCGAACGGTTACTTTAACACAGCAGAGTTACTCGTCAGCAGAGGAGCAAATGTTAACGCGACGGACAATAACGGCGTGACTGTATTGATGTACTCCGTGTGCGGCGGTGTCGGCGGAAACGATCCGAATTTTATTCGGGAGCTGATCGACAAAGGCGCGAATGTGAACGCAAAGAACGTGCAGGGGTTAACGGCCTTGATGAATGTGGAAGGCAGTATTTGCCGGAAACCGGAAATAGCTCAGATCCTTCGGGAGGCGGGCGCAAGGTGAGGGTTCCATTCACCTCCACTTGGAATATGCAGTACAGGGAGAGAGAAACCATGAAGACAAGAACGATTCTTTTGGGAGTTATGCTTCTTTCGCTTTTTTGCGCAATCGTCGTTCCGGCGCGGGCGCAAACGGCCAATAACAACTTCCAGAAGGCGGTCACGGCGTATCAGCAATCGCCTAGCGACGCCACGGCTCAGAAGATGGCTGCGGCAATGGGCCAGATGCCGCTGATTCCACCCCCACCACCACCCCCACCCATATCACTCTCCGAGGAGACGCTGAACCAGTACCTCGCCGACTTGCAGAAAAATCCCAACGACAATGCCCTGCGAGGGAAGATTATCGCACTGGCGCAGACCATGAACCCCGTGCCGGCGATTCCCGATGAGGCGCGAAAGTATATGGACCGCGGTATTGCCGCCATCGAAGGAGCCAAGGGAGAGGGCGACTTCCGCGCGGCCAGCGATGAGTTCGCCAAAGCCGCCAATCTCGCTCCCTGGCTGGGAAACGCATATCGAAACCTCGCCATTACCCAGGACAAGTCGGGCCAGTACGACGCAGCGATCAAGAACCTCCAACTCTATCTGTTGACGGCCCCTTCCCCTGCTGACGTGGACTGGGCCAAATCACTGATCAATAAGGTTGAGTACCGCAGGGACAAAGCGCAGATGGGACAGGATCTGCTGAAAGCGCTCAGGAACAGGGATATCCCAGGAGCATTGGCATTGCTTGATAAAGGAGCCGATGTGAAGGTGGAGAATATAAGCGGCGATACGCCATTGAAACTGGCCGTTGGCATCAACCGCATAGATGTCGTGCGAACGTTGCTTGACAAGGGCGCAGACGTGGACGCCAGTGCTGGTGGTTTAACGCCGCTCATGATTGCAGGCATGGACGGCTACGCCGATATAGCGCGATTGCTTATCGACAAGGGAGCGAATGTAAATGCAGCAGATAATTGGGGCGGCACAGTTCTGAAGTGGGCGTCGTGCGGCGGCTTTGCGAGTGGAGCAAATCCAGAGGTTGTACGGATGTTAATCAACAAGGGCGCGGACCTGAATGCACGAGTTCCACGTTTCATGGGTGATGCTCAAGGCAATTCGCTCCTGAGCCTGGTAACGCCAAGTACGGGTTACCTCGGCACAGTGTGCGGTAAGAACCAGGTGATTGCCGACGTTCTTTGGGAGGCGGGCGCAAGGTGAGGGGTCAGCTCACGGTTATCTGAATTATGCAGTACCAGGAAGGAGAAACCATGAAGACAAGAACGATTCTTTTGGGAGTTATGCTTCTTTCGCTTTTTTGCGCAATCGTCGTTCCGGCGCGGGCGCAGACGGCCAATAACAACTTCCAGAAGGCGGTCACGGCGTATCATATGGACGCCACGGCGGAGAAGGTTATCCTGATGGCTGCGGCAATGGGCCAGATGCCGGAAATTCCCCCTCCACAACCACCTCCACCCACGCCAATCCCCGAGGAGGCGCGGAGACATTTCGTGCGCGGCACGGCGCTCTTCAAGGACGCCAAGTCGCCGGATGACTACAAACTGGTCGTCGATGAATTTACGCAGGCGGCCAATCTTGCCCCCTGGTGGCCGGAGGCGCGCTATAACTGTGCGCTGGCATGGGAGGCGGCGGGCGATTACGACAAAGCCATAGAGAATCTGAAGCTCTACCTTCAGTTCAAGCTCCCCGACGCCGACGCGAGAGCCGCTCAGGACAAGATCTACGCTCTTGAGGCCAAGCAGGAAAAGGCCAAAGACAAAGCTACTGCGCAGAATGACCTGACCAACGCAATTATCGCAAAGGACGTGGCCGCCGTGCGCGCCGCTATAGCGAGAGGCGCGGATGTGAACGATCAGAATAGTACCCCGCTACTTAGAGCGGCGAACCAACTCTTCAGTGTAGAGATTGTGCGTGTCTTGCTGGACAGCGGCGCGGATGTGAACGCAACGGTTAACTACGGTTACCGCAGCGACGGATGTACCCAGAGCGGAAAAACGGCGTTGATGTTTGCGGCGGAGTGGCCGAAACCGGATGTTGTGCGGCTCCTGATTGACAGGCACGCGAATGTAAACGCGAGGGGCGGCTGCGGCACGGCTTTGACCTATGCCATGAACTACCGCCCAATCGGCTGGGCTGAAGCTCAAAAACAACAAGCCGCGCGCGATAAGGAAGAGGTGATTCGCCTGCTGCAAGACGCCGGGGCACAGCAATGATTCTTGCGGCTTGCGGCGGGCGCAAAATGAGGGTTTAGCTCACGTTCATCTGAAATATGCAGTACAAGGAGAGAGAAACCATGAAGACAAGAACGATTCTTTTGGGAGTTATGCTTCTTTCGCTTTTTTGCGCAATCGCTGTTCCGGCGCGGGCGCAAACGGCCAATCCGCAGGATACGCTCAATCAATATGTTGCCGCTCTGCAAAAGGATCCAGAAAATGCGGCGCTGCGGGCAAAGACGATTGCTTTCGCGCAAACCATTGCGCCCGCTCCGGAGATACCGGAAGATGCGCGTCATCACTACATCCGCGGATCCGTTTACGCAAAAGAGGCCAAAACGGACGCCGAATACGACTCGGCAATTCAAGAATATTTGCAGGCGATTTATATTGCTCCGTGGTGGGGCAATGCCTATTACGGATTGGCAATGGTTCAGAAAACGAGCGGGCAGTTCGATGCGGCAATCGCTAACTTGAAGTTGGCTTTGCTGACGAAGATGGAAGAGAAGGACGTGAAGGAAGCGCAAGATCAGATTTATGCGATCGAGGTGGAAAAGGAGTTAGCCACAAAGCGCACCGCGGAGGCACAAGCCGCCAGCGACCAGCAGCAGGCGGAGGCAAGCTGGACTCAGCTAACCGCCGACCTTGCCAGCCACGACAAGGATCTGGCGCTTGCGGGGCCCTGGACATGCGCGTCGGGATGCAACGGCGCCAGCCTGTCCGTCTCCAACGGCAGCTTGAGCGGCACAATCTCCTTCCCCCTGGCAAGCGGCGCTTCTCGCAGCATCGGGATCAGCGCGACGGTCACCAACGGAGCCGTGGACGGGCAAGCTGCATTTTCTGAATTAAGCGTGGGCCCATGCACGATTCCGGCCGGTTCACAGGCGCTTTACGGCACGGTAAGCGACGATGGCCGATCGATGAAGCTGAACACTACCAATCTCGTTTATCAAACCCAAACGCAAGGCCTTCTCTTCACCACATGCACCAGCGTCACCTTCTCCAGTTCCGAGGCAGTTCAGTGGATATTAAACACGCAGGCCTCGCCTTCAATACCCATCCTCGCGGTTACTCAGGCTGATTCCGCGAAATTCCTGCACGTCGGCCAGCTTGACGCCATCAAGCTGATTCTGGCTCACGGCGGGAATGTTAACGCCGCGGACGGTAATAAGACGACGGCGCTTCACATTGCCTCGCAACAGGGCAATAAAGATGCTGTCGCGCTTCTGCTGGAGAAAGGCGCGCAGGTCAACGCTGAAGATGTGAATCTCAACACGCCCCTGGGTATGGCGGTTGGAGCAAAGGCGATTGACACCGTGCAACTGCTGCTTGAACACGGCGCGAAGCCGGACTGGAGAGGCAATGTTATTGGCTTTACTCCCCTTTATAGAGCCGTGTGGGAAACCGACACCGCCATAACGGCGCTGATGCTCAAATATACTACGGACCAAAACCAGGTGAATGCCAGCTTGTTTTTCACCACGGATAGAAACCTGGAGACAACCAAACTGCTTCTTGCGCGCAACGCCAGTGTGAATATCACCGGATCATATAACGCTACGCCGCTCGACTTGGCTATAGTGAGGGGTTGCGGCGACGCCTATGCCGGGATCTGGTTTAAGAAGCCAGCGGACATAAAAAATTCACCCTGCACACGGACGGCGGTTATCCAGACCGTAACATTGCTTCTGGAGCACGGCGCAAAGGTGGATATGCCCGAGACTGGCGGCATCTATCCTTTAATGAGAGCCGCGGAAACCGGAAACCTTGACCTGGTAAAATTGCTGATCGCGCATGGCGCTGACATCAATGTAAGGGACAATAAGGGTCATACGGTATTTGAATACGCCAATGAGGGAAGAGGCACGCAGATGGGTTTTGCCGGATACAAAAGATCCGCCGGCAATGAAGAGGTTATCAAGTTCTTCGAAAGCCAGGGATTGAAGAAGAAGAAATGAATCGCAGCAAGATCCGAGCTTGACGTGCGGACAAGGATCTTGTCGGAAATGCCACACACGGCTCGCCGGTGGTGCTGGAGTTGCTGTTGGGCCGCGCCGTGAAGCTGCGCGCGCGGCATACGCGTCGCCCACTGGCAAGCAATTTCCTTCTGCCTCGCCGCTAAGGGCGTAAAATCCGCTTTGGGTGAGGAGACGACGATGAAGAACATCCTACGCGCAATCATCCTTTCGACATTCGTTTTATCGTCCATTTCCGCAGCGTTGGCGCAAGTCAAAGGCGCGCCTACAGGCGGAACTCAATGCTACATCAATGGGCAGTGGGTATTCATTGCCCAAGGAGGTTGCCCTTCGAGTAGCGGAAGCAGCACCAAATCGAATTCCACTCATGATGCCGTCGCAGATGCAACAATATCGGTGGCTGAGCGTAAGCGCCAACGCGAGAATGAGGCCAGGGATTTATTTAATCGCGGAAAAGCGGCATACCTCCGCAAAGATTACGATACGGCAATCAAGCTCATTCAGCAGGCTAACGCATTGGTTCCCAGCGACACATATCGACGCGACATATTACAAGCGAGGGCGGCCAAGGCGAATTCGGAAGGAAACGTCTATTACCGCGCCAAGAATTGGGATGCCGCTATCAAGAGCTACGAAGAGGCGCTCCGCTATGACCCCACGAATCGCACCGCGGCAAGCAATCTCAAGTTAGCGCGATCGGCCAAGGCGAATACGCAAGGGGACCAGTATTATCGCGACAAGAACTGGGATGCCGCCATCTTGAGTTATGAGGAGGCGCTCCGCTATTACCCCACGAATAGCATCGCGGCAAGCAATCTCAAGTTAGCGCGGTCGGCCAAGGCGAATACGCAAGGGGACCAGTATTATCGCGATAAGAACTGGGATGCCGCTATCTCGAGTTATGAGGAGGCGCTCCACTATGATCCCAAGAATAGCACTGCGGCAAGCAATCTCAAGTTAGCGCGGTCGGCCAAGGCGAAAGAGAGCCAGAACCAAAATCCCCAGCTTAAAGATTGCTCCCAGGCAACGGACTGTCTCTCTCGTTGCCAGTGCCAGCTCGACAACGATAACGCATCATGTGGTCCTGCCGACATCTCCTGCGTGAATCTGAATAATCGGAATTGGTCCGAGTGCAGGAGAGTCGGCGGTTGCGAGTAGTCATGCACTTCCAGTTTATTAAGGACAAGACGCAGTGAGGCAAGACCTCGTAGCGGGAGCATGAGTGATTTCTTGTCCACCAATCGCGGCGCAGCCTCTACACTAACTACAGCGAATGATTGGCCGGGAATCGAGTAACGATACTATCGCCGCCGTCTCCACGCCGCCGGGGCGCGGAGGCATAGGGATAGTGCGGCTGAGCGGGCCTGAGGCCGAGTCGATTGCCTCGCAACTGGTGCGGCTGCGGCAGCCGCTGAAGCATGGCCGCGCGAGGCTGGCCGATGTGCTGGATGCGTCCGGCGAATTGGCCGCGCCAGATTCCGGCAGCGACGCAGGCCGCATTGACGAGGCAGTGGTCACGTATTATGTCGCACCCAATTCTTATACCGCTGAAGATCTCGTTGAGATAGCCGCACACGGTTCGCCGGTGGTGCTGGAGCTGCTGCTGAGCCGCGCTGTGAAGCTGGGCGCGCGGCTGGCGGAGCCGGGCGAGTTTACCGAGCGTGCATTTCTGGCCGGCAAGCTGGACCTGACACAGGCCGAGGCGGTGCGCGACCTGATCGAGGCGCAGACGCTGACCCAGGCCAGGCAGGCCGCCAGCCAGATGGGCGGCGCGCTCAGCCGGCGCGTGGGGCCGGTGAAGCAGTCGCTGGTGGAACTGATCGCGGTGCTCGAAGCCGGCATCGATTTTGCCGAGGACGATGTGGAACTGACGACGCAAGCCGAGATCGCCAATCGCATCGCTGCACTGACTCCGCCGCTGCAAGCGCTCGAAGCAACCTTCGCGCGCGGGCGCATCGTTCACGACGGGCTGACGCTGGCCATCGTGGGACGGCCCAACGTGGGCAAAAGTTCGCTCTTCAATCGGCTCGTGGAGTGCGAGCGGGCCATCGTGACCGCAACTCCCGGCACCACTCGCGACACTGTCACCGAGCGGATTTCGCTGGATGGAATTCCGCTGGAACTGGTGGACACGGCCGGGTTGCGCGAGAGCTTGCGAGAAGGCCTGGAGGAAGCCGAGCAACTGGGCATCCGCCGCAGCCGCGAGGCGATGGCCGACGCCGCGCTGGTGGTGATCGTTCTCGACGCAACCCAACCGCTGAACGACGAGGAGCGGCGGCTGATGGAGGCTGTTGAGGGCCGTCCCGCGCTGGTGGCCGTGAACAAGAGCGACCTGGTCCGGAATCTTCCCGAAGCCGAGAGATTGCTGCCCGATTGCGGCGAGTTGCCCGCGCTGGCTACGTCGGCGCTCACCGGCGAAGGGATTCCCGCGCTGCGCGAGCGTATTCTCGAGTTGGCCACCGGCGGAGCCGCAGCCGAACCGGGAATGTTGACCAGCCTGCGACATCAGCAGGCTATCGCCGCGGCGCTGGCGGCTCTGGCCGACGCTGCGCAGGCTAACGCGGCCTCGATTCCCCACGAGATGATCCTGCTGGACCTCTACCGCGCGCTCTTGGCGCTGGACTCACTCACTGGACAGACCACTCCCGACGACATTTTGAATTTAATTTTTTCTACTTTCTGCATCGGAAAATAGCTTTTAACGGCGCTTCGCTCGACTGTCAGCGCCAGCTTGCCGAAGCGCGCGGCCTGTTCCATGCGGTGACGCAGGAGTAGAATGAAGATAGGTCAGAGAACGGAAAAGTGATCCCCTGGAGGAACAGATGGCAAGTGTATTGCAGCAGCAGGAAGCCGGAACCGTTGAATACCATGTCAGCGAGGATGAGCGGCGCCTGAACGAAAAGAATCGCACTGAACGAGAGCGCCAGAAACAAGTGCTCAATTTGAAACGGCAACGCGTTCTTTCGCAAACGAAATCTCAGCCGGGGCGCCACGCTGCCCTGGAGGCAGCCCTGGCCCAAATCGATGCTCAGATTGCGAATCTGGGCTGAGAGGTCCTGAGTCTTGCGGGCTTTTCCCTGCCCGCTGTTACGCTGTGCGATGTACGAGCAGGGCGCTGGCCTGATGCACCGTGGTCAGCACCACGCGCGCAATGTTCACATGCTCCGGCCGGTTCGCGGCCCAGACAATGACCTCGGCAACATCTTCCGCGACGAGCGGCTTGATGTTTTTGTAGACCTGGGCGGCGCGCTCGTCATCGCCGTGGAAGCGCACCAGGCTGAATTCAGTCTCCACCATTCCGGGGTCCACGCTGGTGACGCGGACCGGCGTGCCCAGCACGTCCTGGCGCAGGCCGTCGTTGATAAAGCGCTCGGCGGCCTTGGTGGCGCAGTAGACAGCGCCGTTGGGATAAGCCATCTCGCCGGCAATTGAGCCCAGGTTGATGACGTGTCCGCGGCCCCGCTCCACCATGCCCGGCACCACGGCGCGGGTCACGTAGAGCAGGCCCTTCACGTTGGTGTCGATCATCTCGTCCCAATCGTCGATGTTGCCCTGGTAGAGCTTTTCCAGTCCGCGGCTGAGTCCGGCGTTGTTGACCAGCACGTCGATGGCGGCCCACTCCGCGGGCAGCGTGGCGATGGCCTGCTTGACGGCGTTGCGGTCGCGCACATCGAGGCTGAAGGTGTGCACGGCTTCAGCGCCACGCTGGAGGGCGGCTTCGGCCACGGCGGCCAGTTTGTCGGCGCGGCGAGCGGCCAGCAGCAGGCGCGCTCCCTCAGCGGCAAAGGCCAGAGCAGTGGCCGCGCCAATGCCCGACGAGGCTCCGGTAACAAAAACGATTTTCCCCTTAAGAGTCATGCGGATATTTTAAGCTACGCCGTACAAGTTACTCGCTGGCGGTGGAAGCGACTTCGCGCTGCCAGTCCGGCGCTTTGAGCAATTCGCGGGGGCGGGGGCCGTCGGCGGCGCTGACCAGGCCGTCGTTTTCCATCATGTCGATGAGGTGGGCGGCGCGGCCGTAGCCGATTCTCAGGCGGCGCTGGAGCAGCGAGGTGGAGGCTTTACGGGATTCGAAGACCACGCGGACGGCGTCGTCGTAGAGTGAGTCGTCTTCGCTGTTGTCGGTGTCGGAGGCGTCCGCGCCGGCGCGCTCGTCTTTGGGGGCTTCGAGGAAGCTCTCGACGTATTCGGCGTCTCCCTGCGCCTTCCAGAAATCGACGACCGCAGCAACCTCTTTTTCGGTGACCAGGGGCGCGTGCAGTCGCAGGAGGCGGCTGGTGCCTGGCGGGAGGAAGAGCATATCGCCGCGACCCAGCAGAGCCTCTGCCCCGTTGGCGTCGAGGATGGTGCGCGAATCGACCTTGGTGGCCAGGCGGAAGCTGATGCGGGTAGGGATGTTGGCCTTGATGAGGCCGGTGATGATGTCCACGCTGGGGCGCTGCGTGGCGAGGATAAGATGAATGCCGGCGGCGCGGCCCGTTTGCGCGAGGCGGGTGATGGAGTACTCGACGTTGGCGCGGTCGATCATCATCAGGTCGGCGAGCTCGTCGATGATGATGACGATGTAAGGGAGCGGCTGCTCTTCTTCATCGGAGTCGAAGAGCGAGGGCATGGCGCCCTCGAAGAGCTTGTTGTACTGGTCGATATGGCGCACGCTGCGCGCGGCCAGCAGTTTGAGGCGGCGCGTCATCTCGCTGACGGCGTTGCGCAGCGCGTTGGCGGCCAGCTTTGGCTCGGTGATGATGGGCGTGAAGAGATGGGGAATGCCCTCGTACATGCCCAGCTCGACGCGCTTGGGATCGACGAGGATGAAGCGGACCTGCGCGGGCGTGGTGCGATAGAGCAGGCTCACAATCATGGCGTTGATGGCCACGGATTTGCCGCTGCCGGTGGATCCGGCGATGAGCACGTGAGGCATGGCGCCCAGGTCGGCGGTGCGGATGCGGCCGTTGATGTCTTTGCCCATGGCGATGGTGAGGCGCGATTTGGCCTTGTGGTACTCTTCCGACTCGATGCAGTCGCGCAGGTGGATGGTCTCGCGACGATGGTTGGGCACCTGGATGCCGACGGTGTTCTTACCGGGCATGCGCTCGATGAGGATGCTTTCGGCGCGCATGGCGAGGCAAAGATCGTCGTCCAGCCCGGAGACGCGCGAGAACCTGACGCCGGCCTCGGGCTTGAACTCGTAGGTGGTGACCATGGGACCGGGATTGATCTGAACGACCTGGCCGCGGACATCGAACTCTTCGCATTTTTCGACCAGCACGCGAGCCTCTTCGCGCAGCTCGTCTTCGCGGACGGCCAGGGGCTCCTCGCCGGGGCTGAGCAGCGTGCTGGGCGGCAGCTTGAAGCCGCTGATGTTTTTAGGGGCGACGGCAGCCAGGTGCATATCTGCGTCGGCGCGTTCGTGGATGGCGATTTCATCGGCGGGGGGCGGCGCGGGGACGGGCCGAGGCTCGGCCGGCACAAAAACCGGGCGGGCGGCGGGAGGCTCAAAGCGGTCGGCCGCGGAGCGCATATTCCCGGAGCGCGGCGTTACGGGTTGCGCGGGCGCGGGCTGCGTGGTTGCCGCGCTGAGGGCGAACGGAATAACCTCAGCCTGCGCAGGCACGTGCTCCTCCGCGACGCTCTCCCAGATGCTGGCCCTGCGCAACGGACGCGGACCGGCGACTTCGTCTCCATCCGGCTGGAGCGGGACGCGCTTATAGGCGGGAATGTCCACGGGGTCAATCTCTGCGGCGCGGCGGCGGAAGAGGCGGGCGATGAGGCTGGGACGCGCGTCGAGCGACGCGACCTCGGAATGAGGGATCGGCACGGGATCAGGAACGAGCTGCGGACCCGCTTCCTGGCGGATCTCCCGCTCGTCAAGGAACTCGCGCTGGGCAAGGCGCTCTTCCCGGCGTTCAGCGCGCTGCTCGCGCCAGTTGCGCCAGCGATCGCGCATAGAAATGAGATTGCGCCATAGTGCCCGGATCATCTCGGCGATGGCGGAGAAGAAGACGGCGGAGGCAAAGTAGATTCCCGCGGCGGCCAGCACGCCTGCCACCAGCATAGCGCCTTTGATATTCAAGTAGCGCACCAGCAGAGCGGAGATGAGCAAACCCACAACGCCCGAGACGGGCCTTCCCTGCCATAGCAGGCGCCAAGGCAACAGCGCCAGGACAGCCGGCGTAAAGGCCAGCGCCAGCAGAGCGCCCATCCAGCGCAGCCAGGCCAGGCCGCCGGGACGCGAGCGCATCCAGGTCCAGCCGAGGCCGCACAGCCAGAGTGGAATGAGGAAGGCGGTCACTCCGAGAGATTGCAGCAGCAGGTCGCTGAGCGACGCGCCAAAGAGGCCGATCCAGTTGCGCACGGCCTCCGGACCGGTCGCGCCCGATGCGGTGTTCCACGAGGGGTCGGTGGCATGGTAGGAGGCCAGCGCCAGCAGGACGAGCAGCGCGGCGAGCACCAGCACCAGCCCCAGAAAAATGTTCAAAGGGCGGTTGCTCGTCGGAGCTAAAACAATGCGAAGGGGCTTCATGTCAGGGGCGCTCCGTCTCGATGGACCCTCTGGAAAGCTGCCGCCAAAGAGCCGGTGAAGCGGACGAAAATCCCAGAGCAATCTCTATTATCCGCGCCGGAAGAGGGGATTGCGGTCAAAAGAGGGCGGGGGGAACCACGGTGTGGACCCCCGGCAAAGATGGAATTTTCTATCGAACAATCGTGAAGGACCGGCGGCGTTGCGGACCGAAGCGAAAGACTGCGAAGTGATCGTCCAGAGATGCAGCGCGCTCCAGACCCAGACGACGCATCACCGCGAAGCTGGTGCGGTCCACAATGGAGAAGTCCTGATCCTTCCAATCGAGACCGATTTGCCAAGCCGTTTCCAAATCTGCCGGGCCTACCATTTCGATGGCTGCGGCTCCCTCGCGGAGTATCCCCCAGAACCGATCGGCAACGCCGCCTCCAAGCCTACGGTTCAGCAACATCCAGGTTTCAATCAGAATGTGGTCGGTGGTTACCAACAGCTCGCCTGACTTGACGATCTCTTTGGCGCGGGCACTGTCGCAGTCGGAGGAATCCGCAATTGCGTACCAAATCGATGTGTCCACGAAGAGGCTCATCCGAGGACTTGCTCGTTCTGCGGCATCGAGTTGCGCGATGAAGCGGCGGCTTCAAAATCGAATGCCTCTTCGATCATCTCGTGCTTATGCCTTGCGATGTTGGAGCCGCCCGAGCTCCCCAGGTCAAAAAGTGCCTCAATCCCTACAACTGCTTTGGGATGAGAAAGATCCCGCTCGACCAGTTGCCGAACATACTCGGCAAACGACACGCCGAGATCACTGGCGCGCCTGCGGGCACGCCGCTGAAGCTCATTATCAAGGGCGATTTGGGTACGAGCCATCATGATGGCTACATCATAGCACAAAACTGAGTATCACGCACTTTCGCCGGAGTTTCTTCTCCAGAAAAGTTCAATTGCCGAGATATATTGTTCCCCAGAGCAACAGCGCCGTGCTCAGAATGATGCGGTAGATGGCGAAGATTGTGAAGCCGTGCTTGCGAACCCAATGCAGGAACCACTCCACTACGCCCCAGGCCACAATGAAGGAGACAACGAAGCCGATAATGAGCACAATCCAGCGCTCTCTCCAACCGAGTACCCTGAGATTTGGCTTCAATAGCCTGTGCGATGAAGTATAAAGACTACCGCTGACGCGATCAGGCAATAAATTCCGAAGAGGTACCAGCGGTCGCTTTCGAGCCAACGGCTGAGCCACTTCAGCGCAATCAGTCCAGCGAGAAACGAGAAGACCATCCCGATCAGGCTGGGCAGAAATGCGCCCGAAAGATTCCATGTATTGTTGCCAAGCTGCGCTTGCAAATGGTGCTGGTGCACGACGCGCAGCACCTCTTTTACGATTGCGGGAGGTGTCAGAATCACGGCCAGTGCAAAGCTGAACGCTTCCGCCCGCGCCTTGGTCACACCGGCCAACATTCCTACGGAAATGGTCGCGCCCGAGCGGGAAAACCCGCGAAATGGAAGACAAATCCCCTGCACCGCGCCGATCCAGCCTGACTGACCAAGTGAGATCCCGCGATCTGTTTCGATAGCAGGATTACGCCGGTCTTCCTGCTGTCTCACGATGCCCGCGACGATGATCAATACGCCAGCCGCGGCCAGTGCGGGTGCAATCCACTCAAGATGACCGAAGAGATCCTCGATCTGAGTATGTGCTACTCCGCGCAGGATCGTCTTCTCGATAAGCACCATGAGCCCGTAGCCGATGATGCCCGTGAGTGTTGTTGCCACCGTCAGCCGCGCCGCAATATGCCAGAACATCTTTGCGCTGGAGAAGTAAGCGCTCTTCCACTGCTTCCAGAAGTAGACGATCACGGCAAACATGGTACCGGTATGCAACATGACCAGCAGCAGTGTCATCTCAGGCGACGAAACATCCAGCCCCATCAGCTTCTCGGCTATTACGACATGAGCAGAGCTGGAAACCGGCAGCAGTTCTGCCAGGCCCTGGATGACAGCGAGAATTACAACCTTGAGCAAAGTCATGTCTTCATTCTCCCATACCCCGAAAAAGCACCGAAAAGGCGGTGCCTGGGGAGAAAAAATCCAGCGATGGGATATCGAGAGGGATCTAACGTCAGATTTGGCGGCAATTTCAAACTTCGGTGAGGATTTCTGCCAGCAGTTCCGGGGCGACGTTGCCGCCGCTGACGATGGCCACTGCCTTGGTGTAACTAGGCAGCTCGGCTGCGTGGAAGAGCAAGGCCGCCGTGGCTACCGCTCCGCTGGGCTCCGGAACCAGGCGCGTGGCGGCGAGAATGGCGCGCATGGCGGCGCGAATCTCCGCCTCGGTGACGGTAAGGACGCCGTCCACAAAGGCGCGAATGTGGGCGAAGTTGCGCACGCCCACGCTCTGGGTGCGTAACCCATCCGCAATGGTCCGGCTGACAAGCTCGGCCGGCCAAGTGACGATCTTGCCGGTGCGAAAGCTTTCCGCCGTGTCGCCAGCCAGCTCCGGCTCGACGCCGAAGACCTTGGCCTGGGGACGAAGTTGCTTGACCGCCGCGGCCACGCCGCTCAGCAGGCCGCCGCCGGAGACGGGCGAAAGCACCAGGTCCACATCGGGGAGGGCTTCGACGATCTCTAAACCGCAGGTGGCCTGGCCGATGATGATCTGCTCGTCGTCATAAGGCGGCACGACCACGTAACCGTGCTCGCGGACCAGCCGCTCGGCCATGGCCAGGCGCTCGCTGGAGGCGACGCCCACATCGACAATCTCCGCGCCCAGCGCCAGAGTGGCCGCGCGCTTGATGGCGGGAGCGTTCGATGGCATCACAATGACGGCTTTAGCTCCCACTTCGCGCGCCACGTAGGCCACGGCCTGCGCGTGGTTGCCGCTGGAGTAGGTAATCACTCCACGGCGAATCTCCTCGGGAGTGAGCTGGAGGATTTTGTTGGCCGCGCCGCGCATTTTGAAGGCGCCGATGGGCTGGAGGCTCTCGGCCTTGAGCCAGATTCGCTTGCCAATGCCAGGGCCGGAGAGGCCGGGGAAGGCGGCTTCGACCAGAGGGGTTTTGACGGCGATATGCGCGATGCGCGCGGCGGCAGAGCGGATATCGGCGAGGGTGACCAGCGGGTCTGCCATGCTGCAATTATCTACTACGGAGTGTGGTTGAAGTGAGCATGTGGGAGGAGTGATACAATGAATACATGTATTCATATGGGAGGTGATATGGCTACTTCGATCAGGCTTGCGCCGGAACTATCACACCGGCTGCATCGGTTGGCTGTGAAGACGGGACGGACGAAGGCTTTCTATCTGCGTGAGATGATTGAAGGCGGCATCTCGGAGATGGAAGAGTATTACCTGGCCGCCAATACGCTCAAACGGGTTCGCAAGGGGCGGGAGCGGGTTCACTCTTCGGCATCGGTAAGGAAAGACCTTGGCCTGGACGATTGAGTACGCCGATACCGCGAAGAAACAACTACGAAAGCTGGACAGAGCCGCGGCCCGGCGCATTGTCGACTTTATGGATGAGCGAGTGGCTCCAAGCAAGGATCCGCGCGGGATGGGCAAAGCGCTGAAGGGGCCGCTGGGCGATCTATGGCGATATCGCGTGGGCGATTTTCGCGTTATATGCGATGTTCAGGACAAGGTGCTGACGGTTCTGGTTTTACGGATTGGAAATCGGCGGGAAGTGTATCGGTGATTTATACAGCCAACCCAACTCTCTCAACGCCTTCATACCCGAGAGACTTTCCGATCAGATCTCCAGAATTACCGGCATGATCATCGGCCTTCTTCCGGTGGTTTTCTGGATGAGGCGCTTGAGTTCGGCGCGGACTTTTTCCTTGACCATGCCGTAGTCGGACTTTTCCTCGGTGGTGAGCGTGTCGAGGGTTTTGAGGACCAGCTCGCGGGCCTGCTCGGTGATGTCCGCGCCGCCAAAGCCGCGCATCACCACCTCGGGCTGCTGCTCCACCTTGCCGGTGCGCTTGTTGATGGCCAGCAAAGCGATCACGATGCCGTCCTCGGAGAGAATGCGGCGGTCGCGCAGCACCAGTTCTTCCACCACATCGCTGGCGGAGCCGGAGTCGATGAGAACGCGCCCGGTGGCGACCTTATCGTGCTTGCGGATTTCCTTCTTGTCCAGCTCAAGGACGTCGCCGTCTTCGATGACGATGGCGTGCTCCACGGCGCCTGTATCCATGGCGATGCGGGCGTGCTTGTGCAGGTTGCCGTAGTTGCCGTGGATGGGGATGAAGAATTTGGGCCGGACGAGATTGATGAGCAGGCGCATCTCTTCCTGCGAGCCGTGGCCGCTGACGTGAATGAGGCCGTTGGAGCCGTTGTCGTAGATGACGTTGGCGTCGCGGCGATAGAGGTGATCGATGACGCGGAAGATGCTTTTCTCGTTGCCGGGAATGATGCGCGAGCTGAGAACCACGGTGTCGCCCGGCTCGATGCGAGCGTGCTTGTGGTTGTCCACGGCGGCGCGGCTCAGCGCGCTCATGGGCTCGCCCTGGGTGCCGCTGATGAGCAGCATCAACTGCTCAGGCGCGTAGTCGCGCATTTGGCCGGGATTGATGATGAGCCCGTTGGGAACCTCGATGTGGCCCAGGTCCTGCGCGATCTCCGTCGACTCCATCATGGAGCGGCCGATGACGGCCACCTTGCGGCCATGCTGGCGGGCCAGGTCCAGTGCAATCCTGATGCGGTAGATGGACGAGGAGAAGCAAGTGAAGAAGAGCTTCTTTTTGGTGCGCGAAAAAATCTCGTCGAGGCGGGGAATGACGGCCGACTCCGAGGGCGTGTAACCAGACCTTTCGACATTGGTCGAGTCCTGCAAGAGGGCCAGCACGCCGCGCTTGCCGTACTCGGCAAAGGTGTGCAGGTCGAAGAGCTTGCCGTCCAGGGGCGCGAGATCGATTTTGAAGTCGCCGGTGTGAATGATGATGCCCACCGGGGTTTCGATGGCCAGCGAAACGGCGTCCACCAGGGAGTGGGTCACGTGAATCGGCTCGATGGTGAAGGGGCCGATAGTGAATTTTTCCCGGGGCACGATCTCGATCAGCTCGGTCTCGTCGAGCAGCTGGTTCTCTTCGAGATTGCCCTCGACGTAGGCCAGGGTGAACTCGGTGGCGTAGACCGGAACCTTGATTTCGCCGAGAATCCATGCCAGGCCGCCGATGTGGTCCATGTGGCCGTGGGTGAGGATGATGGCGCGGACATGCGCCTTGTTTTCCACCAGGTAGCTGATATCGGGGACAACGATATCCACTCCCAGCAACTCCGACTCCGGGAACATCAGCCCGGCGTCGATCACGATAATGTCGTCTTCCCAACGGATGGCCAGGCAGTTCATGCCGAACTCGCCGAGGCCGCCCAGGGGAATGATTTTCAGCTTTTTATTCTGCATCTTACATATTCGATGCTAACACCCATTGGCTTATAGAGTTGGCTTAATCTGCTCAGTTGGCGTACTTCTGTCTTACAGCGGGAGCCGGGGCGCCCTCCGTCCAGATTGCAGCCAGCGATTCCCGGCCGCGCTCCCTTGCGCCGCTCAAAGCTGAATGGCCGGGTTTTCCCGCGCAACAAGAACCGGCTTGTCCCACGCGGCCAGAATCGAATCGACGCCTTTTGCTTTGAGATGCGGAACGAAATCCTGATCCGCGCCTTGAGTGTGCTTGAAGAACCAGGCCCTGAGCCGGTTCATCACATCCCGATCTTTGGCCCTTGCCGCGCCGCTCAAGAAGCGCACTTGCAGTTCCATGAGCTGATCGAGCAGTTGGTCATGCTCTTGCCTGTGCGCCGCCCAGCCTTGAAAGCCGGCTTCGGCAAGGAACCGCTCTTCATGGGAAAAATGAAGGCGGGTGAAATCGACCAGCTTGTCAAAGATACCTTCAAGCTCCAGTCTGGCGTGGCCGGCCACCAATCCATCGTGGAGATGGTTAATCAGGAGCACCAATTTTTTATGGTCGTTATCCAGCAGCTTCACGCCCACGCTCATGCGATCGTTCCAGACAATCATAGGCATTCGCGACCCTCCTTTCCTGATATTTGTGTTTTTAAGATTGCGCACAGACATCTGGCTGTCCTGTGCAGGTCAATGCAAGAGAGAGCCCGCGCCCAAGGCTTTCGGGGAGCGATTGGCAGGCGCGACAAAGCCACAAACTTAACTAAGGAACAGGGGCTTCCAGAATAGGTCTTACTCGCGGGAAAGGGCACGCCTGATGCTGTACATGCGGCCTGAGCAAGCTAACGCCCGGATTATTTCTACCCGCTCGTGCGAATCAGAGCGGTTCCGCAGTCTAGTTGATGTACCTGCCGCCGCACTGGATTGTTTTTATTTCCACAGACGGGAGGCTGCCCGGCAGCCGGGGGCACAACCTCATTTTCGGGGTGGATGAGAGGCAGTTATCTGCCCGGCTATGCCGGCCAGGACCCTTGCACCACTGTGGGTTGGAGCGCCGTCTATTCGGGTTCTTTCCACCCGGCCAAAATCGAATCTACTCCGCTGGCTTTGAGATGCGCCACGGAATCCTTGTCGATGCCTGCCGCATGCGCGAAGAGCCATTCCTTAAGCTGGTCCAGGACCTCATAATAGGCAGCTGATTCTGTTGCGCTCCTGAAGTGTACTTGCAGATCCAAAATCCGCTCGAACTCTTGGTTATGCTTCTGTTCATGCGTTTCAGCGCCGCTGGAGCCGTCTACGGAAAGAAGCTGCTCTTCATGGGCAAAGTGGATGCGGGTATAAGCGACAAGCTCTTCAAATATGCCCTCGAGCGCCTCCTTGGCGCGGCCATCCAGAAGTCCGTCGTGCAGTTCGTTGATGAGGATGGCCAGCCTTTTATGGTCGTTATCCAGCATCTTTACGTCCACGCACATTTCACTTGTCCAGACGATGAACGGCATATTCGATGGGCCCTTTCCTACCAGGTACTTCTGCCCAGGGGACGGGCCCGAAGCATCTTCTCGTTGCAAACAAGCACTTATAAGCCGATATATGTATTAAAGAGATTGAGCAGTTGATTGGCAAGCGCGGCGAACAGGGGGAATCAAATTTGCAAGCTGCCGCCGGGAATTTTTTTGCCCGCCGGAGCGAATCAGCGCAGCAGATCCTCCAGCGCGGTGCTCAGGCCGGTCTTGTCGTCGCGATACTTTACGATTACCGGCGCGTAGAGGCTCAGGCCCCACTCCCGGCTTAGCTCATGACCCTTGCCGGCGGAAACGGCGCGGGAGCCGGGGACGACCACCGCGTTCTCGGGGATGATGAGCGGCAGCTCTTCGCTGGCGCGCAGGATCGTGCCGTTGACCAGATCAAAGACCGGTGTTCCGCGTGTAAGGATGGTTCCGGCGGCCAGCACGGCGCCTTTGCGCACGATGATCCCCTCGTAAACGCCCGAATTGCCGCCCACCAACACGTCGTCTTCGATGATGACAGGATTGGCGTTGACCGGCTCGAGCACGCCGCCGATCTGCGCGGCGGCGCTCAGATGGACGCGCTTGCCAATCTGGGCGCAGGAGCCGACCAAGGCGTGCGAATCCACCATTGTGCCCTCGTCCACCCAGGCGCCGGCGTTGATGTACATGGGCGGCATGCAGACCACGCCGCGAGCCACGTAAGCCCCGGAGCGCACCGAAGAACCGCCGGGAACCACGCGCACGCCATCGTCCGAGTCAAATTGGCGCACCGGAAATGTGCTCTTGTCCACGAAGGAGAGGCCCGCGGCGGAATAATCCGTCAGCACGCCCAGGCGAAAGCCCAGCAGAATGCCCCGCTTGACCCAGGCGTTCACGCGCCAGCCGGAGGGCGCGCCGGCATCGGGCGAGGCAGCGCGCGCTTCGCCGCTTTCCAGAGCCGCCCGCAGCATCAGAAATGCCCTCATGGCGGACTCGTCCCCGATGGCGCCGGGGCCATCGGCAAAGTGGCGCTCAATCGCGTTTTGCAGTTGGGCGAGAGTCATTGTATTTCGAGTTTATCAAGAGACAGGGGTCAGGGATCAGAGATCAGGGGTCAGAATATAGGGCACACCGCTCCTATGTCGTGGGCTGGCGTAACCGTCGTTGCGCGGTGCGGTGGGACCTCAGGCTGTGGCGGCAGGAGGCAGTTTGGGGCGGGCTTGTCTGACGTGGCAGACCGGTTGCAGCCGGTAGGAGTTCTTTCCCTCTGGAATCATGGCCAGCGGGATGGGCGATCGATCCGGTTTTGCATGCATGTGCCGGATTTCAAGCCAGGCGCACAACCGGGGGTCGAAGATCTCCGGCTCTCCTTGCCAGAAATTGGGCTTCAGGCCGCACTGAATCTGGAGATGATCCAACTGCAGCTCGATGCTGGAGATGTGTTTTGGGAAATAGCGCCGGACATTGCTTGCGCCCACATGCAGTCCGGTGACGCCGAGTCCTTTGCTTTGTGTTTTGACAACCATGCGCGCCTGCCGTTCTATGCCGGATGATGTCAGTTTAGGGAGTTATGGCAGGGAACGGCGGAAGGGGTGCAGGAAATCCGCGATATAGATTCCTGGTATGCAACTAACCGGCCGGTTGGCCGTTTCGGGAAGATCATTCAGGATAATCTTGCTGCCGGGATGAAGTAATGATGCCTTCGTTCTTATCAGGGATCCGTTTTGCCGGGCTTTGAGGGCGGCGTCCAGTCCGGTGCTCCGCCGGAGCGATTTGGAATCAATCTGCCAGGAACCCTTGACCTCGTCAGATCAGGCATTTAACGGGCCGGCCGGCGATCTCCAGGAGGGGTTTCCAGGCCCTGAACGGCGCGCAAAGCTTTTTTTGAGGCCCAGCGCACAAGGGCAGCTTTATCGGGTACACTGAGGACTGAATAGCCTCCGACAGAGGGATTAGCTAGAGTATTTCTCGAATCCAGGTGCGACGGCAGAAATAAAGGCAAAGCAAACCCTCTGTAACCAGGCGTGAATTTTAGAACTAACGCTGCTCCCTTTTCCCTCTTGCGCGACCTAACCCCGGAACCAGGCCATATAGCCTGCCGGACAAGCGGCGCGCAGACAGATGGGGGGAGCGGCATAAGGAGAAGAAAAAATGAAATCGACAAAAGCTGAGCAAAACAGCGTAGATGTGAACAGCCTGAGCATTCCCGACGCGGAAGAGATGATAGAAGAAGCCTTGAACGAGCTGTCATTCAGCACGGACCCCGGCCTGGCGCGAGCCCTGCATTTTCTGGCGCCGGCGGGCTACCAGGCGATTGTGGAGCTGTGCGGGGAAAACGGCCGCAGCAAGCGCCGCAACGCCATGGCAACCACATGGACGCCGGAAGAGGACGAAGTACGCATCTACTTTGAGCGCATCAACGGCGAGGAGGCTGCGCCGCGCCCGGCGCGGGCAGCGCACGCCTCTGCCGATTATGGCTACGACGAGGACGAGGACGGGCAGGAGGCGGTGATGCCGGCCGACATCGACGCCCGCGTGAAAGAACTGTGCGCCGCGCTGGCCGAGGCCGAGCGGGGTGGCCATGCCTTTATCGCCCTCAAGTGGTTCCGCGATTCCTTTCTGCCGCGCAAGGCTTACCGCTGGAATCAGCATCCGGAGTCGCGGCAAGCCGTATTGGCCGAGGCTATCCAGCGCGGCGTCGTGGTCACCAGCAAGATCGCCAATCCCAAGACCCCGGCCTATCCCACCACCACCATCCGCCTCAACCGCGCCGAGGCGGGAATGCCCGAAGAGGCGCAGCGCTTCCACCCGGTAACAGCGCATGGCGACTCCATCGCCGAGGCCATCGAGGAAGAACGGGGGAACCTGTGAGCTGCTACTTTCTGGAGTCCACCGCCTTCGCCAAGCTGTTTGTGCAGGAGCAGGGCACCGACGCCCTGATCAAGCTGATGGAAGCCGTCGAGGATAACCGCAAGCTGATCTCGGCCTCCACGCCGCTGGAGGTCTACGCGGCCATTCGCCGGCGCGAGCGCGCGGGCGCCATCACTCCGGAGGACGCCACCGCCGCGCTCGACAGCCTGCGCTTGGAGGCCGCGCGCATGGTGCAGGAGCCGCTGAATCCGGCGGTGCTGGAAGCCGCCCGCCAGCTCCTCGACCGCACCACCCTGCGCTGGCCCGACACCCTGCAACTGGCCGCCGCCATCGTCGCCCGCGACATGTTCCAGGCCACGGAGATTATCTTCGTGTCGGCCTCGCCGCAGTTGCTGGAGGCGGCCAAGAGCGAGGGCTTCCACACCATTGATCCGGCGAAGGAAGCGGCGATCAAGGTGGACGAACAGGAATAGGTGAATCCTACATCGCGAAAACGAGATGTGGGGTGCATGCATCCGCAAGAGGTTTACGATAGAGAAGAGGGGAAAAATTCTGTGACCCTATGGAGGATGGAATGACTACCATCCAATTGAACTTGCCCGATCAACTGGCTCGGGAGGCGCAACTCGCCGGCCTGTTGTCGCCCGAATTGCTGGAAAAATGGCTTCTGGAACAGCTCAAAGCGCAGCGTAGCAACCAGTTGTTTTCCGCCATGGACCGCATGAGCGCCATGAACGATCCTGCCGTCCTGTTCCCGGAAGATGTTGCCGCGGAGATCGCCGCCATGCGCACAGATTTGTAATAAAGTCATTGCTCCATGTGCTAGAATTCGGCTTAATTCTGAATCCGGCCTGAGGGCACGTTCCAAATTAGATGTAATATAGTGCCCCAATGGCAATTGTGGGGTGGTATGAAAAGTCGCGACGGTGTCGATCTCCTTCTCTCCAGAAAAGTTCTTGCTGTGATAATCGTTGTTCTGTTCATCGTCACATGCACATTAGCGGCGCAGGAGCATTTCAGTCTAACGATGACGTCTGTAATGACAATGGATGAGTTCAACTCATCTGGCATCGGTTCTCTTTCTAAATCGCAGCGCGCTGCTCTTGACCTGTGGCTTAACAAATACACCGCGCATGTTATCAGGATTATCACGAAGGCAGATGCTACCACTGATTCACCCTCTAGAGGTGGGTGCTCGCCAGCAATTGAAACTACAATTTCTGGAGAGTTTAATGGTTGGGAGGGGGAGACCATCTTTAAGTTATCCAACGGGCAGATTTGGCAGCAGGCTGAGTACAGCTATACGTATTCATATGCTTATATGCCTGAAGTCACCATATACTCTACGAGTAGTGGATGCAGGATGAAGGTTGAGGATGAAGAAGAAACCATCCTTGTTAAGAGGCTGAAGTAGTCATATGATATCGATCAGAGGTTGATAACCAATGTGTAACGTCGCCTTCATAAGCGCAGGTGCAGGTCTTTTGGGTGTTTTGGTCGGTGCAATTTGCACAGCATTTAATCAATGGAGAGGGCGTATAAACGACCGCTATCGCGATCAACTTCAGAATTTTTATTCGCCAATGCATGGAATGCGCGAAGAAATTAAGGCGAAAAGTGACTTTCGCGTCCGTCTGCATAATATCGCAGGAGAAGTTTATCCTGCAATTGCACGGACTGCCACAGATGAAACGAAGAGTCAGTTCGATCATTTGCAGGATTACAGTAATAAGCAATTGTGTGATGAGTTGATTCCGACTTATAATAGAATGGCTGCGTTGTTTACGGAGAGGATGTACCTTGCGGAAGCCTCGACCAGAAAGTATTATGCAAAATTATTGGTGTTTGTAGAGATATGGAATCGGCACATCGCAGGGACAATTCCAAGAGAAGTTGCAATGAAGCTAGATCAAGATGAGAAGGAGTTGTATCCTCTCTATAAAGATGTTGAGGACAACTTCACGCGAATACAAAACAAACTTTCAGGCCATTTTTGGATTTTTCATTTCTAAGTTTTGCCTCATTTGATTCCCGTCTAAACTTGTTAGCCTACTCGAACTCGTCGCTCAACTCCCCACCATCTGATTTTCGCTCAACGCGCAATGCGCTACACATGCGCGTGAACCGCATCCTTGCAAACCTCCGCCAGCCGGCCGATGCCTTCTCGAATCATTTCCGGCGAGGCATTGGAGAAATTCAGGCGCATGAATCGCTGGCCGCTCGAATCGGGGAAAAAATCCTGCCCCGGCACAAAGATCACTTTGCGCAAAAGCGCTTCTCGCAGCAGCTCGTTGGTGTCTACGCCCTCGGGACAGGTTACCCAGAGAAACATCCCTCCCTCGGGATGCGTCCACGTGAATCCCGCAGGCATGGTTTCTCGCAGTGTCGCATCCATGATCGCATAGCGTTCCCCATAGGCTTGCCGGATGCGCTCGATGTGGGCGCTGCTGTCGAAGTCCGTCAAGTAGCGATGAACGATGCGCTGGTCCAGGCTCGACGTATGCAGATCGGCCGCCTGCTTGACAATCGTCAGCTTGCGGCGAATCTCCTCGCGAGCAATCACCCAGCCGATCCTGAGCCCAGGCGCAATGATCTTTGAAACAGTGCTGAGATAGATAACAATCCCCTCTGTGTCCAGCGACTTGATGGGAGGAATCGTCTTCCCCGCGTAACGCAGGCATCCATAGGGATCGTCCTCGATAACCATCAATCCATAACGAGCCGCGATAGAATAAAGAGTCTTGCGGCGCTCCGCGGCGAGTGTCCTGCCGGTGGGATTCTGGAAATTCGGAATCGTATAGAGGAACCTGGGCCTTTCGCGCTCAATTAATGCAGGTAACTCCTCAGGGATCAACCCCTGGTCATCGGTAGGGACCGTGGCAAAGCGGACCTCGAATGTCTGAAAGGCCTGAATGGCGGCCATGTAAGTCGGGCTTTCGGTCAGGACGCAATCTCCCGCATCCAGAAAAATCTTTCCGGCCAGATCGAGCGGCTGCTGGGAGCCGGTGGTGATGAGAAGATCCTCGGCGGAGCAATCGATTCCCCGCCTGCGGGATTCAGCAGCAAGAATTTCGCGCAGCGGGGCAAAGCCCTCGCTGGGGCTGTATTGCAGCGCGGCCGCGCCGGTTTCGTGAAGAACTCGCTCCGCCGCGGAGAGTACATTGTCCACTGGAAAAAGTTCCGGCGCGGGAAGGCCTCCGGCGAAGGAGATGATCTCCGGCTGTTCGGTAACCTTGAGAATCTCGCGGATCGTCGAGGCGCTTATGCCGCCCATTCTGCGAGCGAATCTGATCGTCATACCTTACTCCTGCCGAAATTTATTGGCCTGCTCGAATTCATCGCGCAGCTCCGGCGAGCGCAGATTTTCGCGCAGTTGGGCGAGTCGCTGCTCCAGCGCCAGCAACGTGGCCTGAACGGCCTCGGTGTTGGTGAGGGCGATGTCGCGCCACATGGAGTAGGGGCTGGCGCCCAGCCGAGTCATCTCGCGCAATGCGCGCCCGCCTACGTCTTTCAGCTCCGGCGCGTCGCCGACTTTTTCTTCGAGCAACGCGCTGAGAGCCGTGGCCAGAAACTGCGGCAGATGGCTGACCCATGCGACCAACTCGTCGTGGCGCGCGGGATCGAGATCGATGCACTTCGAGCCCATGGCAACGACCCACTCCCGCCATCCTTGAACGAGTGCCGCGGCAGATGATGAGCGTTTCCATGTGGGAAGATCAGTAAAAAGCCAGACCATTCCGCGAAAGAGGTTGGCGTCGCCCAGAGCCGCGCCGCCGCGCTCCTTGCCCGCCATGGGATGACCGGGCAAAAATGCCGCGCGCTCCGGCATGTTGAAGAGGCGGCCGGCGGCGGTGGTGATCCGCGCCTTGGTCGAGCCCACGTCGGTGACCAGATGCTCGGAGCCGAGAACGCCGGAAAGTTTCTCCATGAAATCGAGCGTGGCGTAGATGGGCAGGGCCAGCAACACCACCTGGCTCTCGCGCGCCATCTGCAACGGGTCAGCAGCAATGGAATCGATCGCGCCCATGGAGAGCGCGGCCTGCGCGCCTTTGGGGCTGCGGTTCCAGCCTACAATCGAGCCGCGAAAGTCCGCTGCACGCAGCGCCAGGCCCACCGACGTGCCCAGCAGTCCCGTGCCCAGAATGGAGATGCGCTCAATCATGTTTGACTTCCTCGCTCCAACTACATCGTTCTTCCCACCGCCGTGGCGATGACGCGCAACTGGCCCATCAGCTCCTCGAACTGCTCCAGGTATAGGGTTTGCGCGGCGTCAGAGGCGGCTTTGTCGGCGTTGGGATGCACCTCGACAAGAATCGCGTCCGCTCCCGCGGCCACCGCGGCGCGCGCCATGGGCGCCACCATGTCGCGGCGGCCTGTGCCGTGCGAGGGGTCGGCAGCGATGGGCAGATGCGAGAGCTTGTGAATCATTGGAATCGCGGAGATGTCCATGGTGTTGCGCGTCGCGGTTTCGTAGGTGCGGATGCCGCGCTCGCACAAAATCACATCGTAGTTGCCGCCAGCCATGATGTATTCGCAGGAGAGCAGCAGTTCCTCGAGGGTGGCGGCGATGCCGCGCTTAAGCAGCACCGGCTTGCGCATCTGCCCCAGCTCGCGCAGCAGGTTGAAGTTCTGCATGTTGCGCGCGCCCACCTGGAAACAATCGACGTAGAGCGCCATCTCCTCGATTTGCGAAATCTCCATCACCTCGCTGACCGTGAGCAGGCCGTGTTCCTGCGCGGCCTCGTGCATCATTTGCAGCCCCGGAATGCCCATGCCCTGAAAGGCGTAGGGCGAGCTGCGCGGCTTGAATGCGCCGCCCCTGAGAAAACTGGCGCCGATGGCCTTCACGCGCGCGGCGGTTTGGAACATCTGTTCTCGGTTTTCGATGGAGCACGGTCCAGCCATCACCGCAACCTGCTCGCCGCCCACTGTGGTCCCGTTGGCGAACTCGATCACAGAGCCTTCCGGGCGAAAGGCGCGGCCGGCCAGCTTGTACGGAGAGCTGATGCGCAGCACGTTGAGTACGCCCGGCAACACTTCAAATTTGCTCAGGTCCACATTGGCGGTGGGTCCGACGCCGGCCAGGATGGTCTGCGACGCGCCGGTGGTGCGATGCACGCTGACTCCGGCTTCCTCCATGGCGCCGATGACGGCATCGATCTGTTCTTCGATCGCTTTCTCTTGCATGGATACGATCATGGCTTGATCCCTGTCTCAGGCGCGCCTGTTTTTGTTGCGGGGCCAGTCCCGTGGCCCGAGGCAGCGGCGCGGGCATCCCTCTCCGAGGCCAACTCATTCCTCTGCAAGGACCGCATCACGTCGATGATGCGCTCGTAGATATGCGTCAGCTCGATGTCCGGCAAAGGACCCTTGTTAGCCGCGCGCACATTGGCGTAGATCACCTTTTCGCGCGCCGGCTCATAGACCGGCAACGAAGTGGAAGCCTTGAGGTGGCCGATCAACTGCGCGGCGCGGGCTCGCTCGCTCAGCAATTCCACAAGCTGGCGGTCCAGAATGTCAATTTGTTCTCGCAATTCTTCCAGCGTCATTTCATCCTCGTGTTGCAGAAAGCTGCTAGCTACTAGCTTCTAGCTCCTAGCTTCATTGTGTTGCTGCGACCCTTACCGGCTCAATCTGGCGACGTACGAGCTAGAAGCTAGAAGCTAAAAGCTGCTTAACCGGCCAGCGCCGCCTGCGGCAGGCGAAGGCCCTTGATAAATCGAGAAACAGCCGCGGGAGCTTCGTCAGGGCTTGACCGCTCAATCAACTCCACAATCGCGCTGCCAATGATCGCGGCGTCGGCAAACTCGGCCACCTGAGCAACGTGCTCCGCGTTGCTGATGCCGAAGCCCACGGCCACCGGCAGTTTGGTGTATCGCCGGATGCGCTGGACCAGTGCGGCTGCGTCTGTGGTCAGGCTCTGCTGCTTGCCGGTGATGCCCACGCGAGAGATGGCATACACAAAACCTTTGCAGTGCGTCGCGATGGCTTTGAGCCGCTCATCGGGGCTGGTGGGCGCGGCGAGAAAAATCGGCGCAAGCCCCACGCGGGCCATCTCGCCGAGGTACTCGCCCGCCTCTTCGACGATCAGGTCGGTCACTAGCACGCCATCCACGCCGGCTGCGGCCGCGGCATCAGCGAATTGAGGCAGGCCGTAGCGCAAAACCGGATTGAAATAGGTGAAGATGACCAGGCCCGCTTCACGCCGCGCCGCGCGAATCTCGCGGGCCAGCTTGATCACGTCTTTGAGCCGCGTTCCCCTGGCGACCGCGCGCTCCATGGCGCGCTGTATCACCGGCCCGTCGGCCAGCGGATCGCTGAATGGCACGCCCAGCTCGATCACATCCGCGCCCGCATCGATGGCCGCAAGCGCAATCTCGCGCGCGGCGTCAAGCGCCGGGTCTCCGGCCGTCAAGTAAACCACCAGTCCGGGTTTGTGATCGAATCGTATCGCCATCGAATTCTTCGTAAAGTCCTAATTTGAAATGCTGCTCTGACCTGGTGAATCGACTTTTGGTTCGTTGTTCTTTCGTAGAAACCAAGTTGCACGGATAGAGTTCACATAGCACATTACACATACGGCGGCAATAATCCAGCCAAAAATGTTTGGATGAACTATCGTACTGCTGAAGAGTTGATAAACTTTTTCGATTATAAAAAGAACAAGGCCAATTACAGACCATGAAAAAGATAAACGGTAAATTCTCCATGCCACGACTGCAAAAATGATGGCATCGACGAGACACCAGGGATTAAATCCAAATAAAGACAGAACTGCCAAAATAACCGTGATGACACAGCTAAAAACTGCAGCCAGAACACCTTGATATGTAACCTGAATCGCTGATTCTCGACTGTTGATTTCAGGTATGAGTTCCCAAATAGCACTATTACTCATCTTCCTCCCCCTTCATCAGCATCATTCATTACGTTCCCTGAATCTTCAACTCGCGCGCCAAAATCCCCATGTCCTTGTCGCCGCGTCCAGAGAGGTTTACCACCAGTATGTCACGAGTTTGCATCGTTGGAGCAATGCGCAGGGCCTCGGCCACGGCGTGCGCGCTTTCGAGAGCCGGCAAAATTCCCTCCGTCCGCGCCAGCCGCACCACCGCATCCAGCGTGGCCGCATCATCCTGCGAAACATACTCCGCGCGCCCCGAGTCGTGCAGAGCCGCGTGCTCCGGGCCGATGGAGGCATAGTCGAGGCCCGCCGAAACCGAATGGGTCAGCGCGATCTGGCCGTTTTCATCCTGCAGGACGTAGGAATACGTCCCCTGCAAGACGCCCGGCGCTCCGCCGCTGAAGCGCATCGCATGATCGCCCAGCGCGGGGCCGCGGCCTCCGGCCTCGACGCCAATCAGCCGGACTTGAGAGTCGGCAAGAAATTCATAAAACGCGCCGATGGCGTTCGACCCGCCGCCCACGCAGGCGATGATGGCGGTGGGCAGACGGCCCTCGGCGGCAAGAATCTGCTCCTTCATCTCGCGGCTGATGCAGCGATGGAAGTCGCGCACCATGGTCGGATAGGGATGCGCGCCCAGCGCCGAGCCGAGCAGGTAGTAAGTCGTCCGAACGTTCGTGACCCAGTCTCGCATGGCCTCGCTGATGGCGTCTTTCAGCGTCTTGGACCCCGACGAAACGCCGCGCACTTCGGCGCCCAGAAGGCGCATCCGCAGCACATTCAACTCTTGGCGGGCCATGTCCACATCGCCCATGTAGACCACGCACTCCAGGCCCAGCAGCGCGCAAACCGTCGCCGTCGCCACGCCGTGCTGCCCCGCTCCGGTCTCGGCGATGACGCGCTTCTTGCCCATGCGCTTGGCCAGCAATCCCTGGCCCAGCGCGTTGTTGATCTTGTGCGCGCCGGTGTGCAGCAGGTCTTCGCGCTTGAGATAAATCTTCGCCCCGCCCAACTGCTCCGTCAGCCGCTTGCAAAAGTAGAGCGGCGTGGGACGACCGGCGTAGTTTTTCAGCAGGTCGGCCAGCTCCGCCTGAAAGGCCGCGTCAGCCTTCGCCAGATCGTATTCGCGCTCCAGCTCGTCCAGCGCGGCCACCAGCGTCTCCGGCACATACCGCCCGCCATAAACGCCAAAGCGCCCGGGTCGCGACTCAGAAGGAACTGCCGGAAGAATGATCGATGCCATGGGGCCTCCTGCGCGTTTGCCCGGAAATTGGGGAACCTATTAGTGTACAAGGAAAAACAAACACAAATGTTGTGCTGGCTGGCTGTTGAACTCATTGCTTGGGCTTGTGACGCAGAAGAAGCTTAGCCACGATGGCCGTAATCTGGTCCTCATACCCATAGTCTGGATCAGCCATTTTTTCTAAACGATCTCTCAACCAATGTTCATCCCAGAGATCCCACTTCTTTTTCTTAAAAAGTGTATGCGGCCCTAACCGATCGCTTTCAGACACAATTTTTCCACAAGCCAGACAGAGCTTAATCCTAGCGTTCGAAGGACACGCTCCAGACTTCACGAACTGAATCTTCAAACGTTTGGAGATGACATCATAAAGTATTGGTTCGATAAATAATTTATAATGCTTGGCTTCCTTAGAATTGCTCCCGTCAATGCCACGCAAACGGACACCACGAGAGTCCATGTAGCTCTTACACTCAACAATACGCAAAATATTGTCTCGACCACTATATGCAACGACATCGAGCTCCCATCGTGGTGAGGAGTGCCTTTCGATTTTCCGCTTCTCTTCTTTCGTGATCTCTACTTTGACAGAGTTGCGAACCCAGTATCCTTCCATCCGGAGAATATCGCTCACCACTTGTTCAAAAGCATTCATCTCTGCTCACTCCATCCCGCCTCACGCCGCCTTCTTCACCTGCACCGACACGCGCAGCCCGGCCGCGGCGAGCATATTGACCAGCATATCCAGCCCGAAGAGGTCGATCTTGCCGCGCATCAGGTTGGAAATGCGCGGCTGGGTCACGCCGAAGACCTTTGCCGCCTCGGTCTGGTTCAATCCTTCGCGTTCAATGTGCCGCTTGAGGGCCAGCATCAGCGACGACCGCAGCTTTAGATTCTCGGCCTGCGCCGGAGTCTCTTCGATGGCATCCCACACACTGTCAAAGCGATTCTTGGTCATGAGTTCAACTCCCTAATCAGGTCCTTGTAACGCCGCGAAGCAAGTGCAATGTCCTCTGGGCTGGTCTTCCGCGTTTTCTTCTGAAAGCAATGCAGAACGTAAACTGCTTCTGCAAATTTGGCGACATACATCACGCGAAATGCTCCATCTTCCTCTCGAATCCGGATCTCTTTCACACCCGAACCAACCGTGTTCATCGGCTTCCAGTCGTCCGGGTCAAGCCCTTCCTGCACCTGGTATAGCTGGTAGCCAGCCTCTCTGCGCGCCGCTGTAGGAAAGCGACAAAGGTCATCCAGCGCCCCACCCCGAAACTCGATTGGCTTGGCGTTTGTGGTCACCATGCAATTATATAAGATAATGCATATCCGTCAACGGAATATTTAGCGCGCGCACCAAATCACGCCTTTGAGAGAAAAGTTCGTGAATTCCTCTAATTCCGCTCTTTCCGCAACGCGGCAGCCCGCCGTTTAACAAAGTGGGCCGAGACCTTATCGTGAGGAATAGCAGGGCGCGGATCGTCCAGAGCCTCCTGCACTTTGGCGCGGAACCAGGTGTCATGTTCGGCGGCGTTCGTGGCCAGCGCAAACGGGAGGGCGCCTTCATTGGCCGTTCGCGTCAGTAGAATGCGCACCGCATCCGAGACGGTGATCCCCATCTCGCCCAGAACCGCCGCCGCGCGTTCCTTTACCGCAGGATCGATCCGTGTTTGCACCAACGCATTTGCAGCCATAAGCATCACCACCACGACTATTGTAATTCAATTGAATGACATAAGCAAGGCATATTCGCCTTGGACCCCGGAACCGCTAATTTCGCGGCGCTATTTCTTTTTCCTGCGTATATCGCACAGCATATCCGAGGGAATATTCAGGCCGAGATTGATCATATTGTAGAAATGCTCGCTGGCGACAAGCCAGACAATGTCGCAGATTTCGCGCTCGGAATAATGACCCGCCATGCGCGCAAAGGTCTCCGCGGCAACCTTCCTGTCTCTGGTCAGTTCCGTCACGTAATCCAGCGCCGCGCGCTCGGCATCGTTAAACAGGGGATTGGTGTTGTATTGCTCCAGCGCATCGAACTTGGCTGTATTCATTGAAGCCCTGATGGCAATCGATCTCCCTATGTCGGTACAAAAATGACAGACATTGATGCGCGCCACCCATTCCCGGATGAGCAGGGCCGTCTCAGGCGGCAACTCCAGCTTCTTGTCCAACTGACTTATCTTCGAATAGAACAGGCCGAATCCACCCGGCAACCTGGCGCAAAAAACCTTCAGCGGCATAAGCACTTTGCCGAATTGCCGGCGAGTCATGACATACGCCAATTTCATGTACGGCGTCGCGGGCTTCTCAATGGGCGAAAGAAATGGTTCCATCTGAACACCTCGACTGAACGATTCGGATGACTTCTCCTCCATATTACAGTTAGTGATTACGCAAATCTCTACTTCGGCAATTCGTGCAGCGGCGTCGAAATCCTGCCCTTGCCCGCACGCTATCATCAATCTGTGCAACCCGAGCAAGCAACCTATCATCTAGGCGACATCCTGGCCAACGCCATCACTCACGGCATCGGCGCGGCGCTGGCCATCGTGGGCGCGGTTTACCTGATCGCCGTAGCGGCGCGCGGGACGGTGTGGCTGTTGGTGAGTTGCTCCGTCTTTGCCGCGACGCTGGTGCTGGTCTACATATGCTCGACGCTCTACCACTCGCTGGTGCGGACCAGGGCGCGGCACGTCTTTCAGATCTTCGACCACGCATCCATCTACCTGCTGATCGCCGGCACCTACACGCCGTTTTGTCTGGTTACGCTGCGCGGGCCGCTGGGCTGGACGATCTTCGGCGTGGAATGGGGGCTGGCCGTTGCCGGGGTGGTCTTCAAGAGCTTCGCAGTGGGCAAGTACGAAGTGGCCTCGGCGCTGGTCTACCTGGCTCAGGGCTGGTTAGCGGTGGTCGCGATAGTGCCGCTGGTCCATACCCTTGGCTGGCACGGGGTGATGTGGATGGGAGCTGGAGGCCTGGCTTACACGCTGGGCATCGTCTTTTTCGCTCTGGACCGGCTGCGCTACTTTCACGCTCTTTGGCACCTGTTTGTGCTGGCCGGCAGCGTGGCTCACTACTTCGCCATCCTGTTTTACGTGGTTGGGCCGCGGCCCTGAGCGGGTGCAGCCCTGAGCGAATTATGACCGGCCCTGGAGGACCGCAGTCGCTTGACTCAATTTCTGCGCCGGAACTGCATTATTCCCTGTGCGAATTGACCTTGGCCCCGCAAAACCGGTACACTACATGAGTTTGGCGATTCCTGCCTGATGCCGTGGATCTGGACGCTCGCCCGTAACTTCATGGGCTTGAGCGAGGTGGGTTCGAGTGTTTTGCGGCGCAGAAGTTTCCGCCCGAGTTCTATTTTCAGGCGTACACCGGCCGAGCCGGACTGGCGCTGGAGGGATTATGTACGCAGTTATTCGCACCGGTGGCAAGCAGTATCGGGTCGCGCCAGGCGACGTGTTGAAGATCGAGAGCGTGGCTTCAAAGAACCAGACCGTGGAGTTCAGCGAGGTGCTGGCCGTCTCCGGCGAGCCGGGAAGCGTGGCCAGGCCGGCCAAAGCCAAGGTGATTGCCGAGGTGCTGGGCGAAGGCCGGGGCGACAAGCTCCTGGTCTTTCATCTGAAGCGCAAGAAGCAATACAAGAAGCTGCAAGGGCACCGGCAGAACTTCACCGAGGTGCGCATCAAGGCCATCGAGGCCGACGGCAAGACCTACACCGCCGCCAAGTAAACAGAAAGACAAGGAAGGGGATTCAGCAATGGCACATAAGAAGGGTGGAGGCAGCTCCACAAACGGACGGGATTCCAATGCGCAGCGGCTGGGCGTCAAGGCATTTGCCGGCGAACTGGTGTCCGGCGGCTCGATCATCATGCGCCAGCGGGGCACGCGCATCAAGCCGGGCGTCAACGTAGGCAGAGGATCCGACGACACGCTCTTCGCCAAGGTCACCGGCCGGGTGAAGTTTACCGATCACGGCAAACTCGGGCGGTACGCCTCGATTGAACCCGCGGCAGCCGAGTAATTCCGGCACTCATTCAAATTCAGCTGACATACATGTGAAAAGGCCGCGGCGATGCCGTGGCCTTTTCTACGACCTGACCCCTGCCGGGGCCCCCTGGCGAGCGGTCTTGGCTCGCTGGGGTGGTTAATCTCTGTTATGTCGCCGATGCGCGGCTGTTCAGGTTCTGGGTGAGCGCCTCTTCCACGGCACTCTCCGCCTCGGTCAGGCGGAAGCCGCCGGCCGGCTGCACGGCAACCTTGGTTCCAGTGTGGCCCAGAGCGGTGGCAATCTCGTTCCAGCGAAGGATGGTGGAGTTGGCCGGCACTAAGAGTGGCTGGCGGGCGGGCTCGGGCAGGGCGCAGTAGGCCACCCACATCCCCAGCGTAGCGAGAATTAGAGACTCATAGACGAACTGCCAGGGAGCGGTTAATGAAGTGTAGTTCGAAATCACCATCGACTGAACGAGGTCGTTGGTGGACATCATCCCCATGCCCAGGGCAATGCCGAAGGCTATGTTGCGGACCGAGAGGCGTAGCGCATTCATGCCCAGGCAGAGGAAGCTCAGCAGGCACAACTCAACGATGCTCACCGAACGCATCAGGCCGAAGGCGACGCCGGGGATGAGCGGAATACCGCGATGCGAAAATGTAATCGTCGAAAAACTCACGATGACCGAGGCCAAAACCGCCCAACGAAAGGACACAATACCTAACTTCATCAGCCCTGGGAAGGCCGAGAGCGTGGAGCGAAAGACCTCCATGCAAACGAAAAAGAGTAGCACCGCGCTGGCCACGAATACCGCGTAGTAGAGATAGAAGTAGATGGGGTAGCAGAGGTTGTTGAACCAATGACGTGATTGGCCATAGATGAGAAAAAGCAGCAAGGGAGCCGATCCCACGTGCATCGCCATATAACCGCCCATCGCAGGGAAGCGGTGATGCAGTTTCTTCGTCCAGAACAGGAAGCCGAGTACAACCCAAAGAGCAAATTCGGCTACGCTCATCAGGGACATCGCGTTCTGTGCAGACATAAGGGCCCCACGCCATTCTATGAACTTTCTTAGAATAGCGCCGAACGCTCAATCTCTCAACAAAAAAGAGAAATTGCTCAGTTCGCTCTCATGCCGGAGCCGTCGGTTAGTTACCCGGGCCGGGGTTGGTGGGGCAAATGTACGGTCCACATGCAGGAGTCGGAAAACCCGCGGTGGCCGACTGGTGGCTTGCGACGGGCGGCGCGGTCCTGGGCATGGCTGCAGCGGCGGCGCCGGCGACGACGATGGTCAAAGCGAAGATGCGGATGACGAGTTTCATTTTTGGTAACCTCCGGTGGATTTGATTTGGCAGGAAGCACATCTCCTGTACACCAGAATCGTAGGAGTTTTTGCAGATTAAGTCCAGCGAATTCAGAAATATAAACAAATAGTAATGGAGGCGGTTACCCACGTACCTTGAGAGGCCGGTTTTTTCTCTCGTTTTGTACGCATTTTCCACCCCTCTATCCGCCTGGTCCGGCCCCTCACCGCATGATAAAATCAACTCAGATTAGTTGGATTGAAAGCCCCGGTCTTTCAATCGGTTAGACCCCCGAATCCCGGTCTGGAAGCTCCTCCGGACAGGGTGCCCCCAGCGGAGCTAGAAGCGAAAGTTTTACGAATGGACCCCTATGGCGACTGAACCCCTGAACACTACGCCGTTCCCCGACGACAACGGCAACTATACCGGCGAGAACATCAAGGTGCTTGGAGGCCTGGAGGCGGTGCGCCTGAGGCCGGCCATGTATATCGGCTCGACCGGTGAGTTGGGATTGCACCACCTGGTCTACGAAGTGGTGGACAACTCGGTGGACGAGGCGCTGGCCGGCTATTGCAAAAAAATCGAAGTCGTCATCCATGTGGACAACTCCATCACCGTGGTTGATGACGGACGCGGCATTCCGGTGGATCTGATGCCGCTTGCCAACGGCAAGATGATGCCTGCCGTGCAGGTGGTGCTGACCATGCTCCACGCCGGAGGCAAGTTCGACGCCTCCACCTACAAGGTCTCCGGCGGATTGCACGGCGTGGGCGTCAGTTGCGTCAATGCGCTCTCGCAGGAGCTCAACGTGGAGATCTGGCGCGACGGCCACACCTGGGAGATGGACTTCAGTTGCGGCGAGCCCACCAGCGAACTGCGCCAGGCGGGCACCAGCAAGCGGCGCGGAACCAAAATTCATTTTTTGCCCGACAAGAGCATCTTCACCACCATCGAGTTCAACTACGATACGCTGGCCCAGCGCTTGCGCGAGATGGCCTTCCTCAACAGGGGCCTGGAGATTACGCTCACCGACGAGCGCGCCACCGATGCCAAGACCGGCGAAGCGCGCCGTTCTGAATTCAAGTACGCCGGCGGCATCGCCGAATTTGTCAAGCACCTGAACCGCGGCAAGACCGTGCTGCATGACAAGCCCATCATGATGGAGGCGACGCGCGACAAAGTCGAGATCGAAATCGCCCTGCAATACAACGACAGCTACTCGGAGACCGTCTTCAGCTTCGCCAACAACATCAACACCGTGGACGGCGGCTCGCATCTCTCCGGCTTCCGCACCTCGCTCACCCGCACCATCAACGCCGTCGGCCAATCGCTCGGCCTCTTCAAGGACATGAAGGAAAACCTGAGCGGCGACGACGTGCGCGAGGGGCTGGTGGCCGTGGTCAGCGTCAAGCTATCGCAGCCACAGTTCGAGGGCCAGACCAAAGGCAAGCTCAACTCCGACATCGCCGGCACCGTGCAGGCCTTTGTCAACGAGCGGCTGGGCGCATACCTGGAGCAGAACCCGCCTATCGCCCGGCGCATTATCAACAAAGCCGTCGAGGCCGCCCGCGCCCGCGAAGCCGCCCGCAAGGCCCGCGACCTGACACGCCGCAAGGGCGCGCTGGACGGCGGCGGATTGCCCGGCAAGCTCGCCGATTGCAGCGAGCGCAACCCCGAGCGCTGCGAATTGTATCTGGTTGAGGGCGAGAGCGCCGGAGGCACCGCCAAGCAGGGACGCGACCGCCGCTTCCAGGCCATTCTGCCGCTCAAGGGAAAAATCCTCAACGTCGAAAAGGCGCGCTACGACAAGATGCTGGGCCACGAGGAGATCCGCGCCATGATTACCGCGCTGGGCTGCGGCATCGGCAAGGACGACTTCGACGCCGCCAAAATTCGCTACGGCAAAATCATCCTCATGACCGACGCCGACGTGGACGGCTCGCACATTCGCACCCTGCTGCTCACCTTTTTCTTCCGCCACATGACCGAGCTGATCAAGCGCGACAATATCTACATTGCGCAGCCGCCGCTCTTCAAGATCAAGAAGGGCCGCTTCGAGCAGTACATCAAGGACGAGCGGGAGTTTGTGAAGGTGATGGTCAACCGCGCCGCGGAAGGCATGATCGTCCGTCACGGCGAGGCGGCCAGCCGCATCGAGGGCGCCACCCTGACCCGTTTCATGGGAACCCTGAGCGAATACCTGGACTTTGTCGAGAAGGTGGATAAGCGCATCCGCAATGAAAAACTGACGGAGTTGCTGGCTCGCGCCGAGCTGACGCACAGAGCCGATTTCGCCTCCAAATCCGAGAGCGAGCTTCCACCCAAGCTCTCCCTGCTGAGAGCCGAACTGGCCGAGCGGACCGGAGAGTTTGATTTCAAATCGCTGGGCAAGCTGGTCGAGGACGAGGAGCACCACACCTGGTCGATCAGCTTTGTCGATGCGCAGGGCGCCGAGCGGCGCATCGACTGGACCCTGGCCTCCAGCCCCGAATTCCGCCAGATGATGGCCAAATACACGCTCATCAAGGAGTTTTTGGAGCCGCCGTTCCTGGTTGAGTACGCCGCCAAGGCCGCTGCCGCCGAAATGAAGTCGAGCGAAGCCGAGGCCGAGGAGGAAGAAGGAACCGAGGCGCAGGCCGAGGCCAAGCAGGCTCGCCGCACAGCTCGCATGACGCGCGAGCCGGTGGAAAAGCAGACCGCCCGCGAACTCTTCGCCTACATCGTCGAGCAAGGCAAGAAGGACTACCAGGTGCAGCGCTACAAAGGTCTGGGCGAGATGACCAGCACGCAGCTTTGGGAGACCACCATGGACCCCGAGCGCCGCACCCTGCTCCAGGTCAAGCTGGAAGACTTCGTGGAAACCGAAGAGATCTTCGCCACACTGATGGGCGAGGATGTCGAAAAGCGCCGCAAGTTTATCGAAGATAATGCGCTGGATGTAAAGAATTTAGACATCTAGAACCAATCTGGAAAGTTGCAACTGCTTCGTTGCTCCAAAGCAGGACAACCAAGCTGTTCAAATTACTTCGGTCCATAGCGTTTCGCTTGTTTCTATCGTAGAGTTACGCTATGCTCCTAGATCTTCACGATGTCCGCAGGGCCTTCGAAGAAGATGAGTTCTATCCTCTCTTTCAGCCGCTGGTGGATTTGAGCAGCGGACAGTTGGCCGGCTTTGAAGCCCTGGCCCGATGGAACCACGCGCGGCTGGGCGCCATCTCGCCGGACGCCTTCATTCCCATCGTTCAGAAGAGCGGATACATCAACACACTGACGCGCAAGTTATTGGAAAAGACCTTTGCGGCTGCGCCCCTGCTGCCTGCCGAGTTGCGCTTGTCCATCAACCTGTTTCCGTTGCAACTGATGGATGAGATGTTGCCCGGCCAGATTGCATCGGTGGCGGAGCGGAGCGGCTTTCCGCTCGACCGGCTGACCGTGGAGATGACCGAAGGCGCGCTGCTGAATCATCTCTCCTGCGCTCAGGCAGTAGCCCGCGAATTGAAGGAGCTGCATTGCAGGCTTTCGCTGGACAATTTCGGCACCGGCCACTCCAGCCTCATTCACCTGCATGCCCTGCCCTTTGATGAAGTGAAGATTGACAGGAGCTTGATCCACGCCATGAGCAATAGCCGCGCGACCCGGATGATTGTCGCCGCCGTCGTTGGCCTGGGGCGCGATCTCGGGCTCGAGACCGTGGCCGAGGGAGTGGAGACCGCGGAGGAGGCCGGCCTGCTGCGCGAGATGCAATGCGACCTGGCCCAGGGCTGGTATTTCGGCAGGCCCGCGCCAGCTGATGAGATTCCGCGGATGCTCTCCGCCGATCCCTGCAATTGCGCCGTCGTTGACCTCGCTGAGCAGGAAGCGATGGCCGCGGTTTAGAATGGTTGCGGAGAAACTCCGATGAAATTGAGTCTGGTTCGTATCGCTGGAACCATCGCCATTCTGATCGTCTTGTCAACCACGCACACACGGATTCATGCGCAGTTTGGCTGGGGAGCTCCGCCGCCGGAGAGCGCCGCTTCCATCCCCACCGCGCAACTGCTTCAACCCGAGGAGCTGAACCGCCTGATGCATGTCCAGGGCGCAAACAAGCCACTGGTCTTGCAGGTGGGTTCGCACATGCTCTTTGCCCAGTCGCATATCGCAGGCTCTGAATATGCCGGGGCCGGCTCGCAGCCTGAGGGCCTCAATCAGCTGCAAGCAAAAGTTGCGCCGCTTTCTCGCAAGAGCTTCATCGTACTCTATTGCGGCTGCTGCCCATGGAGCCGCTGTCCCAACGTCGAACCTTCGTTCAAGCTGCTGCACGATCTGGGGTTCAGCAACGTGAAGGTTCTCTATATCGCCAACAATCTGGGAACCGATTGGGTAGACAAGGGGTATCCGGTTGAGAGCGGACGCTAGGGCGCGGTCTGCGCATCGCCGGTTGTTGGCTGGCTTGCTGCTGGCGGCCTGCTTCGCCGCAGGGGCGCAAACAGCACCCCTCGTCGGCAAGAAGGCCCCAGAGTTTACGCGCAAAGATTTCAGCGGCTCCAGAATCGATCTCGCCGGCTTCCGCGGCAAGGTTGTCCTGCTCGACTTCTGGGCCACCTGGTGCGCCTCCTGCCAAGTGGAGATGCCCACATTCGTCCAATGGCAGCGGGACTATGGCCCGCGGGGTTTGCAGGTCATCGGCATCTCCATGGACGACGACCCAGCATTGGCGCGCAGGCTCGCGGCAAAGCTCCGGCTGAACTATCCCGTGGCCATGGGTGACGAAAAGCTCGGAGAACTCTACGGCGGAGTCCTCGGCTTGCCCTTGACCTATCTCATCGGCAGGGATGGGAAACTACGCGCTCGGTTTCAAGGCGAGGCCGATCTGAAGACCATCGAGAAGCAGTTGACGGTGCTGCTGGCCGAGCCTTGAGCAGCATCATCCGCATCAATCTAACTCGCCTTCACCTTGTCTCCCAGCCGCGCCACGCTGAACTGCGCTCCGGCAAACAGAATCAACCCGGAGATATAAGCCCAGAACAAGAGACCCACGGAGACATAGAACCGGCCGTAGAGATCGATCAGATGCATGTGTGGAAGCATGAGCTCAAAGATATACTTGGACACCAGCCAGATAACTCCGGTATAGATTGACGTGATCATCACATGCCGCCAGGGAACCTTGCGGTTGGGCAGAATCCAATAAATCGAAAAGAAGAAGAGGACCGAGGCCACGCCGGTGGTTGCGGACAGCAATAGAAAACTGGTTCCCTGATAAGTAAAGTGCAGAACAAAATCAACGAACTTGATATTTGTCTGATGAACAAAGATCCGGGTCAACACGTCGCGCGCTGCCGTGTTCACCAGGATGCTCGCCATGCCCAGCACCAACATGAGGATGGCGAGGCCGAAGGCGATGGCTTGATTGTGCAGGTAGTTGCGGCTCTTGGTCACGCCCCAGGCCTTGTTGAGCGCCACCTCCAGAGGAAGAAAAATACCCGTGCAGGCAACCAGAATCATAATCAGCGAAAAGAGCTGCAAACCATGCCGTGAGGACGCAGCCGCTACGTCTGCCAGACTATTGACTATGAAATCCTGATTCGAAGGCATGAAGTAGCGCACCATATCGTTGATTACTTGCATCATCATCTCTGAGCGGTGGAAGACCGTATCCACCAGCGAGTAAAGCAGCACGATGAAGGGAATGAAAGACAGAATCGCATTGGCCGCCACGCTGAAAGCGAAGGTGTGCACCTCGCTGTCCAGAAGGTAGTACACCAGCGCCGTGCCGTCCTTGCGCCAGCGGTACCACTTGGACTGCTTAGCCGGTTCAGGTACATCGGCGGCTCTGACAACTTCGACGGCTGCATCATTGCGCACTTCAGAATGTGAGAATTCAGCCACGGGGTGCTTCCTTTCTGGAGAAAAACTCATCGCGTCCAAATTGCTCGCGAAGCAAGACTGCCGGAGGCGCGAAGCAAGATTGCCGGAGGTGGTTTCTTTAAGAATAGCCGCTCAGTTTGCCCAGCGCCCAGCGCGACGCCGCGCACACGCCTTCGTCGGCGGCCTCGCTCCATTTTTTGAGGAAAGGCACAAACCGGCCCAGCCCGCTGTTGCCCATGGCGATGGCCACGTTGCGCCTGAGTCCCAGAAAACCCGCCCGGCGCACCGGCGAGCCGTTGAATTGCCGCTCGAACTCCGCCTCGTCCATCGCCGCCAGCCACTCCAGCGCCGGATTTACCAGCTCCGGGCGCGGTTCAAGCTCCGGGTCAGCGCTGACCGGCGCTTTGCGGTTCCAGGGACAAACATCCTGGCAGATGTCGCAGCCAAACACCTGCCGCCCCATGCCGTTCATCAACTCCGGCGCAATCACTCCCCGGTGCTCGATGGTCAGGTAAGAGATGCATTTGGCCGCGTCCATCTGGTAAGGAGCAATCAGAGCGCCGGTCGGGCAGACCTCCAGGCAGCGGCGGCAGCTTCCACAACGGTCGGGTATCGAGAACGCTTTTTCCTCACCGATCTCAAGAGAAGTCAGCAGCACGGCCAGAAATCCAAACGACCCCAGTTTCGGATGAATCAGGCAGGTGTTCTTGCCCGTCCAGCCCAATCCGGCCGCCACAGCCAGCGCCCGCTCGACCACTGGCCCGGTGTCCACAAAACTGCGCGCCGTGAAGTCGCCGAGCCGCTCGTGCAACCGCAACTCCAGCGTTTTCATGCGCTTGAGCAGGACTTTATGATAATCGGTAGGCCGCCGGACCGGCTCTGCTCCCTCACCCTCCGCCTCCACTTTGCTCGACCAGGCGTAGCGCGCAATCCAACCCGTGCCCTCTGCGGCAGACTCGGTCGAGCGCGGCTGCGGGCTGTTGTAATTCGCATAGCAGACCACTGCCGAGCGCGCCCAGAGAAAAGGCGTTCCTATCCGCGCCCGCAGCAGCCGTCCATCCTCGCCCCTCCGCTCCAGGTAGCGCATCGTTACCGCGCGTCCCGCCTGCACCCACTCCTCAAAGCGCGCCGCGTCCCGCTCCTGGTTTGCGTGGGGAAGCGCAACCAACCCGGCCTCGGCGAATCCAGCCTCCAGCGCCAGCGCGCGCACAAGCTCCCTGCTCAGGCAGGGAGTCGAGTTCTGTACGGCTGCTAAGTTCAACTGCGGGTTGGGAAAAGCGCTGTGCATGGAACCGGAGACTCCCCTGTTTGCGTACAGAACATCAGCATATGCCATCCCCTGTGGCTTCCCTTGGAGGTTTTTCTGATGACTACGGCGATTTTGGACCCGATAAGCAATACTGCGGCCTCGGCCGGTCAGCAGCCTGAAGTGATTGAGCTGGTTCTGGGCCGCGAGAAGGAGTTGCTGGCCTGGCTTGCGCCTGTGGTGCGCCGGCAAAGCGTGACGCTCGATCTGAGCCGGGTCCGGCGCATCGACGCCGCCGGAGTCTCCGCTCTGGTGTTCCTCTATTCCGTTGCCCAGCAGGCCGGCCACCGCTTCACCGTTGCCAATCTCTCTCCGCGCGTAGCCGAGGTTCTGAGGCTGGTGGGGTTGGAGCATATTCTCAATGGCGCGCGCCTCCAGGACTGCGCGCATCGGATGTGACCTTCAACACAGGCAACTGTATACTGGAGACGATATTCGTAGGTACGGCGTATCAATCCCGCGAAGCGCTCTCCGAAGCATGGATGCCCCGTACGCGCTCAGCCAAAAAGCTCATTTTCCAGTTGCAGAGCTGAGCCGCGTCCTGCCATTCTCTCCTGCGGATCGCCATCGCGGAATCTTAAATAGGGAGGCTTCACCCCATGACGCAGGGCGCTGTGGATCAGGCGTCTGCCGGACAGGCAGGCAAGACATCAACCCAACACGTGTTTTTCTTCGGCGGCGGCAAGGCCGAGGGCAATGGAAGCATGAAGGATGTGCTGGGCGGCAAGGGCGCCGGCCTGGCCGAGATGACCAACGCCGGTTTGCCGGTTCCCCCCGGATTCACCATCCAGACCGAGGCCTGCCGTGAGTACATGCGCGGCGCGCTCTCGCCCGCGGTCAACACCGAGATGTACGCCGCCCTGGAGCGGCTGGAGAAGCTGCAAGGCCAAAAGCTGGGCACAGGCGAAAATCCCCTGCTGGTCAGCGTTCGCTCCGGCGCCAAGTTCTCCATGCCCGGCATGATGGACACCATTCTTAACCTGGGCCTCAACGACCAGGCCGTTGAAGCGCTGGCCAAGCGCAGCAACAATCCCCGCTTTGCCTACGATTCTTATCGCCGCCTCATCCAGATGTTCGGCGACGTGGTGCTGGATGTTCCCAAGAAGAAGTTCGAGCACGTCTTTGATTCAGTAAAAAAGCGCGCCAAGGTCAAGTTCGACTACCAGCTCCAGCCCGATGCGCTCAAAGAGATCATCGCCGAGTACAAGAAGCTGGTGAAAAAGGAGACCGGCAAGGAGTTTCCGCAGGCCCCACTGGAGCAGTTGGTGCAGGCCCGCGACGCCGTCTTCCGCAGTTGGATGAATGAGCGCGCCAAGACCTATCGCCGCATTAATCGGATTGACGACTGGCTGGGCACGGCGGTCAACGTGCAGGCCATGGTCTTCGGCAATCTGGGCGAGACCTCCGGCACCGGCGTGGGCTTCACGCGCAACCCGGCCACCGGCGAAAAGATGTTCTTCGGCGAGTACCTGATGAACGCGCAAGGCGAGGACGTGGTCTCCGGCGTCCGCACGCCGCTGCCTATCAGCGAGCTCAAGCGCGTGATGCCGCATTGCTTTGAGCAACTGCGTGAGATCACCGGCAAAATGGAAAAGCACTATCGCGACATGCAGGACTTCGAGTTCACCATTCAGGATGGCAAGCTCTACATGCTGCAAACCCGCAACGGCAAGCGCACCGGCCTGGCCGCCGTTCGCGTGGCCATCGACATGGTCAAGGAAAAGCTCATCACGCAGGAGGAAGCCATCCACCGCGTCGAGCCCAACCAGTTGTACGACTTTCTGGTTCCCCGCTTGGTCGAAAAGGGCGAAAAGATTGAAGTGCTGGCCACCGGCCTTCCCGCCTCTCCGGGCGCGGCCGTGGGACAGATCGTCTTCACCGCCGAGGACGCTGTCAAGCAACACCAGAGCGGCGCATTCAAAACTATCATCCTGGTGCGCGGCGAAACCACCCCTGAGGACATCGCGGGCATGGAAGTGGCCGCCGGAATCCTCACCTCGCGCGGAGGCATGACCTCGCACGCCGCCGTCGTCACCCGCGGCATGGGCAAGTGCTGCGTGGCCGGAGCTGGCGATTGTACCGTGGACGAAACCAAAAAGGAGTTGCGCGTCAAGGGTAAAACCTTCAAGCATGGCGACTGGCTCTCGCTCGACGGCACCACCGGCCGCGTCATCGCCGGCAAGCTCAAGACTCTCGACGCTCAGCCCGACGATCCCGACCTGGTCACCTTCATGTCCTGGGTCGATCCCGTCCGCCGCCTGCGCATTCGCGCCAACGCCGACATCCCCCGCGACGCCAAGCAGGCTCGCCTTTTCGGGGCTGAAGGCATCGGCCTCTGCCGCACCGAGCACATGTTCTTTGCCGAAGACCGCATCGAGCACATGCGCGCCATGATTCTGGCCGACAACGAGAAGGACCGCCGCGCCGCCCTCAAGAAGCTGCTGCCCATGCAGCGAGCCGACTTTGTCGGCCTTTTCAAGGCCATGGAGTCGCTGCCCGTCACCATCCGCACCATCGATCCCCCGCTGCACGAGTTCCTGCCCAAGCGCGAGGATCTGATGGTCGAGATTCAGCACCTGGTAGACACCAAGCCCCGCTCGCCCAAGCTCAAGGAACTGCGCACGCTGCTGGAGCGCGTCGAAGAGCTGCACGAGCAGAATCCCATGCTTGGATTGCGCGGCTGCCGCCTGGGCATCGCCTTCCCGGAGATTACCGAGATGCAGGTTCGCGCCATCATCGAGGCCGCCGTCATCGCCAAAAGCAAGGGCGGCGATCCGCATCCCGAGATCATGATTCCGCTGGTCGCCACCATCGAGGAGATGCGCAACCAGGCCGCCGTAGTGCGCCGCGTGGCGGAGGAGGTCTTCAAGGAGAAGGGCTTAAAGGTCGATTACATGGTGGGCACCATGATCGAACTGCCGCGCGCGGCCCTGACTGCGGATCAGATCGCGGAAGAGGCCGAGTTCTTCAGCTTCGGAACCAACGACCTCACGCAGACCACCTTCGGCATCAGCCGCGACGACATCAACCAATTCCTCCCGGCCTATATGAAGGCGGGCATCTTCAAGCAGGATCCCTTCGCCACCCTCGACCAGGCGGGTGTTGGGCAACTGGTGAAGATGGCCACCACCAAGGGCCGCGCCACCAGGCCCACTCTCAAGGTGGGCATCTGCGGCGAGCATGGCGGCGATCCCGAGTCCGTCAAGTTCTGCCACAGGATCGGCCTCAACTACGTCTCCTGCTCGCCCTTCCGCCTGCTGACGGCCCGTCTGGCCGCCGCGCAAGCGGCGCTGGAGGAGAAGCAGTCCGGCCCCGCCCACACCACAAGCTAGTCAGTACGACCGGCATAACATCAGGGGCGCAGCCAATTGGCTGCGCCCTTGCTTTTTTTACGATTGTGTCTTTTTATCATCTATGGGCCCAGCCAGGCAAGTATTAATGTACAATGGTGTCGCCTCCGGTGTTCTTGAAACACGAAATGATTAGACCCCGGTCGAATCTAATTCTGGGAGGAAAGCAACCGCTCCCTTTGGCTCGCATCGTCAATACCTTGAGATCCAAGCCGGCCCACTACTGGGCCCAGGCGGTAGTGCTTATTGTCCTGGGGGTTTGCGCTGGCGAATATGTGAGCTCACATGACATGTGGCTTGACTCGGGCATCTGAAACTGTGGGAAGTACCTTCACCGTAGCCGAAAAGGCCGGTGTTGAACAGGAGAATGTATGCTATTAGCTGCCATTTTCGTATCTGCCGTTTTGGGTCAATCCGCGCCAGCACAATCCGTGCCTGTAGAGAACGCGCCATCACAAACAGCGCCTACGCAAACAAAGACCACACCGCAACAGCCTCGACCAGCGAGTGGTACATCCGGCGGCACACCGGGAAAAACGGCCAGAACCCCGAGTGTAGCCCGCAAGTCCTCTGCTGTGCCCCCTCCGTTCGGCGTCAGGGATGTCGTTGCGCTTCTCAACGCAAAGGTATCTGAAGGGATCATCGTCGATACGATCCGCAAGCAGAACATCAAGATCAGTCTTACCCCGCAAGATCTTGTGGCGCTCGGGACAGCAGGGGCTAGCGCCAAGATTATGCATGAGTTGGACCCCTCGCTTGGCGGCGAGACTCCGGACTCTGTACCGGCGCCGGCTCCGGTGGTTCACGTAGAGCCCGCGCCCGTGGTGAAAATTACCGATCTAGATGATCCCGACAGCCCTCATACCGCAGGAGTCTATTTGTATACAGAGGACAGGAGCGGGAAACGCAAGATGGTTAAGCTGGAAAAGACCGTTCCCCAGACCTCGAGATCGAAGATGACGGGATTTCTGGGCATAGCTCTGTACGCCTTTGTGCCAAAGCCCAATGCCGCGGTTCGAGTGTCCGATCGCCAGCCGATTTTTTATATGTATGCCCCACCCTCGGGTGAGATGGACTTGGTCGTAGATAATCCCGGCCAACTGCAACTCATCAAGATGGACCCGCAATCAATTTACAACATTGAAGGTCGCCGATTCCTCTACGCAAAACAAGCTCACCTATTTTCGAATCCCATTGCTGGGACCGATCCAAAGGCAATATGGTTTTTTAAGAGCGAGACCAAGGGTCCGGGGTATTTCCGTATAGTGCCTGAAAAGCAGCTTGATCCGGGTGAGTACTGTTTCTTCTATTTCCAGGGGGGGCTCGGAGGTGGGAAAGGAACACAAGGAAACGTAATGCTGCTCGACTTTGGTGTTGAGTAACACCGGCTGAATATTCACACCGGGCGCTGGAGAACCTGCCCTGAGCGTAGTCGAAGGGGCCAGCCTTTGCAGATAATTACCCTCCGTTGGTGCATACTGGCAGAATGAGCAAGAGTGTGCATCTCCGGTCCAACATGTCAGGAATCTGTCCGGACAGTACCCCAAAAGGGGTGCCCCCCTATACCCCAGGGGGGTATAATTTTCACAAAAAACGTGCAGATTATTTCATCCGCTCGGCAAAGTGAAAATTCGCATCCTATTCAAAACAAAGAAGCTAGTCGCATAAATCAGCGGGGTGTGTGGATCGTCCTTTTCCACAGGAATACCGCTCCTCCGTCCCATATGGTGAGAAACAACCTCTGGAAAACGGGGGAAAAAGCCGGAATTTTACTGGTTTTTCTGGGTGCTCCGTCTCTGCGTAGATCGCTATTTTTCCGCAGGCGCGTAATACCCTTCCCGCGTGACCACGCTCATGTCGTCCTTGTTGGATTTGAGGGCGATCTGGCAATGTGGAGCATTTTCATTCGATTAGACGAGACAAGCCGCGGAGCGTTGACCGGCGCGCCGTGAAGAACATCACCGGGCTCGCGCCCTGCTAGTGTTAAATGGAAGTCTCGATGCTCTACCGAATTGAATCCGGTAAAATTCGCACCGCATCCGTGGAATTCGCCGCGGCGGATCACTGTAATCTCCGCTGCGCAGGCTGCTCCCATATGTCGCCGTTCCTGCGTCCCAGGCTGCATAATGAGGACGAGTTGGCGCGAGATATGGGCCGTCTGGCGACAGCGATGCGCGCCGACCATATTCGCATCCTGGGGGGCGAGCCGCTGCTGAATCCCCGCATCGTTGCGATTCTCAAGGCGGCCCGGGCATCAGGCATCGCGGATCGTGTGTCGTTGACGACCAATGGCCTGTTGCTCCACGCCATGTCTGAGGAATTCTGGGCCAATGTTGACGAGGTCCATGTGAGTCTTTATATCAGAGCAAGGACAGGCGAGCTGCTCATCGACCAGGTCAGGAAGCGCGCCGATGAAAGTGGAACTCAATTATTTATTTCTGAATACTCATCGTTCCGGGTCACTATGGTTACGGAACCGCACTCCCTGGATTTGATTACTACGATGATCTATAGAACCTGCAAAAATGCTCATCTCTACCGCGCCCACTTGGTGCATGGGGGATGGCTTTATAAGTGTTCCTGCCCGGCGTATTTAGGGGAATTTCTGGGAAGTATGGGCAAATCGGGCTACCGGGCCGAGGATGACGGATTCGATATTCACGGCGCTACGAACCTGCGCCAGCAACTCTGGGAATATCTGACGAATAAGCGCCCTCTCGACGCATGCCGGCACTGCCTGGGCTATGTGGGCAAAATACAAGATCACCGCCAGCTGGTTGCCATCGAGACCCGGGATCCCCGCTCCCGTCCTGTTACCCGGAAAACTCACCTCGACCTGCGCATCCTGGTAACCGAATCTTTGCGATATTTCCGCCGCCGCGCCAAAGAGACCCTCACGGGAAAAGCCAGGTGGTAACCGGCAGTGGCGCCCAAAGCCGGGCCTGTTTCCCTTTCCTAAAACATAGTAAACAGGCTGTCCTACTCCGAGGACCGGGTCAACGCGGGGCTCACCGCGCTCGGAAGGCGACTCTGTCCCGCGCTAGATGACTACCGCGAGTTTCTTCGGGATCTCCACGTCGAGCTAGGCGATGAAGTACCGAGCGAAACGGAGCATTTGTTCTTCACTGGAATTCAAGCGGATGCCAACTCCAGGAAAAACGCACAGGGAACGTAGAAAAAGCGGCGCGCGCCGGCAAATGTCAGAAAGCGTTCACGGCCGTGAAGAACTCCTGTCCATCCATGTATCCGATGCCGCACCAGTAGACTGGCCAGTTCGTAGTGGTGATAGGATTCCAGTTCAAACCGGTGTAAGAATTCACCGTGTTGTTGCCGGAGTAGAATGCGCCCTGGTATTGCATCTTTGCCGCGTTAGATGCGATCAGCGCGGGAAACAGCTCCGCGAACGAAGCGGCGAGAGGGCCTTCGAGTTCATAGGCTTGTGAAAATGTGTAATAGCTGTTGAACGCGACAGGCGTAACCAGCAGGTTGCAGTTCACAACGGAATAGTCGGTCGGAGCAAGGCTCGCGCCATCCAAGGTAAAGATTTTGTAGGCGGGGTAATTGCCAAAGTACGGACTGATGCCCGCGGTAATTGCAAGCGCATTGCCCGGCGACATCAGCCGGAATTCGTCCATGTGCGTATGACCGGCAAGAGACATGGCAATGACGCCGGGATACTGTTCAATGATGCCCATGAATGTTTCCTGATTGCCGTCAGCCCACATCATCGTGGCTGCCGTGATCTGGCCATTGTCCGACGCGCCGGTTGTGCTCTCAACCGCGCCAGGAGGCGCATGCATCAGCAGCCACACCTTTTTGCCGGCCGCTTTGGCTTCTGCAAGTTTGGCATCAAACCAGGCAAATTGATCTGGAATCATGGCCTGCTCGACAGTAATACCTGGGGAAAGCGCGAAGGTGTTAAGCGCGACGATCATCAGATTCATTCCCGCGGGCTCTGCGGAGTAATATCCGCCATTGGTAATGGTGCTGATAACATCCCGCTGATTCCCCGCGCCATTTAACGCCAGCGTATATAACTGCTGTGCGTTATTGGCAAGAAAAACGGGGTCCGGCCCATCACCGGTATAGGAATCGCAGTTGCCCAGCGCGAAGTAGACGGGGATAGTGCCCACCGCTGCTCTGATCTGCTGCAAGACAAATGTAAGTGTCTTGTCTACAAACGCAGTTGGATTGGCGCTTGGGTTGTTCACTGAATACGCCGAGTAAAACTGGTCCACGCCGTGGCCAAGAAAGTCACCTGTAAACAGGACCGCCGGAGCCGCTGCCAGGTTCTGCTTGATGCTTGCGAGCGCCAGGGTGAGCAGCGCATAGTTGGTGTCGGTGCCGAGTGGGGAAGGCGCACTATTCGTCGTATTCAACGTGCCCCCAAAGATCGCCGGCCAATCGGAGGGATCCGCCGCATCAAGCTGCGCTACCAGCGCTATATTCGCCGCCCCTGTGGCAGGATTCGGATATGTGCCATTTGCCGCAAACGGATCGATAAATGGCTGGAAATGCACATCGGAGAAAACCGGCACCGAGAAGTCATCTGAGCCGGTAATCCAGTTGGCCCCTGTGCCTCCGCTGCATCCGCCGAGGAGGCCGGCGCTTGCCAAGCCTGCCAACTCAAGAAATGTACGACGTGAAAGTATGGGCATGATTACTTCTCCTCCTGCATAGTACAAGCGCCGAAATGTTCGTTAGACGGTTTCATCGGCACATGAGGCTTGTGCAACAGTTGCCTGAGCTGTTGCTTTTACGATGAGGCATAGAAGCGGGTTCGGCGAATTACGGGGTCTCATTTCTCATTCTGAATTCCCAATCTGATACTGCATTCCCTCTTCTAGTTTTCTCGAAAATAGTCATGCGTATTTTCTAAGAACCGTAACCAGACGGTGGAATTCTGACTGTGCAGCCGTTTTTCTTGGGGTACTTGTCCGCGAGCCATTAGGCAATGTATCAGGCGATAAGCGAAAGGGTGGGTTCCATGCAGTCAATACGTTGTATTGGTATTTCTCTGACGGCAGTTCTGGTACTTCTTTGCGGATGCGGGCCTGGCGGCAGTGGGACATCGATCACAGTTGGTTACTCGCAGCCTACGCCGGTTTTCGTCAAGGGTGTAGCCATCACCGCCGACACCCCGGCCACTAGCGGCGGAGTTGTGAACGGATACAGCATCAGTCCGGCGCTTCCCACGGGCTTGATCCTGAACGCCTCGACGGGCGTCATTAGTGGAACCCCCACGGTTGTGTCTGGCAACACCACCTACGTGGTTACCGCCTACGGCTCTGGCAGCAGCACAACGGCTTCTCTCTCTATCACGGTGAACGATCAGCCGCCCTCGGCGCTCAGTTATGCCGCGGGCACGGCTGCCTACATCGTCAATACGCCGATCACGGAAAACTATCCGACCAATACGGGCGGAACGGTAATCTCCTACAGCGTGAATCCGTCCCTTCCATCCGGCCTGAGCATGAGCACAACCACGGGCATTATCAGCGGAACGCCATCCGTTGTAACCGGCTCGGCCAGCTATGTGGTGACGGCGACCGACACGGGCGGCAATGCGACGGCGACTCTGACGATCGCGGTGAACGCCGTGCCGTCCCCGACGAGTCCGTCGGCCCCAGCGGGTCTGGTCTACAACCCCGGAACCGCGGTTTATACCGTAGGCGTTCCAATCCCGGAGAACGTCCCGACCAGCACTGGCGGGGCGCCGCTCTCGTATAGTGTGAGTTCGGCTCTTCCGGCGGGCCTGAGAATAAGCGCCACGCCGATCACCCTCGGCGACGCCGCCACGGGCATCATCAGTGGAACACCCACGGCGGCAACTGCCACGGCCACCTATACGATAACGGCACATAACGCGTCTGGCAGCACTACGGCGACCCTGGCCATCACCGTAAATGCCGCGGACGCGTCTCCGGCGGGCCTGGCTTATAGCGCGCCCGCTCCGGTCTATGCCGTGGAGATGCCGATTACGCCGGACGTTCCATTGACCAGCGCCAGTGGTGCAACGCCAACCTTGTACAGTGTGAGCCCAGATCTTCCGGCGGGCCTGAGCCTGAACTCCGTCAGCGGGATCGTTACCGGAACTCCCTCGGCGGTGCCCTCCACGATTGTGCCCCCGCCACCCTCTACGGCAACCTACACAGTAACCGCTTCCACTTTGGCTGGCAGCACCACGGCGCCCCTGACTATTACGATCTATAACGCGCCCCAAGCCGTTTCGAATATGAGTCAGTCGCTTACGCCGCTGGCAACCACCGGTTCCAGTTTCCAGTTTCTGGACACCGGCATGGTGGTGACCGACACGATCAACCCATCGGTTCTTCCGGTGGAATGGCTGGCGGGGCAAGCGGTCAGCACCGCGGTGAGTCCCGATGGCAGTACCCTGCTGGTTCTGACCAGCGGTTACAACCGCGTCTTTCAGGGCGCGTTTCCAATATTTGACCCGCTTTACTCAAGTGAGTACATCTTCATCTTCGACATCACGAATCACTCGCCCGTCTTTAAGCAAGCGGTTCTAATTCCCAATGCCTACCACGGCATTGCCTGGGATCCGAGTGGTACGGCATTCTACGTCTCCGGCGGCATGGGCGATGCTCCCTTTGGCACCGACCCTATTCCGTACACCCTGCCCAACAACGGCGACAATGTCCACATCATCACGCAGAAAAACGGAATCTGGGTGAATACGGCCGAACTTGACCTGGGCCAAAGCCCCTCCTCTGTTGTTCTTGGTCATCCATCGGGGAACGGTCTTCCGGTGCCTAACAATCAATTCGCATCTGTCAACTCTGCGGTTTTCGTAGCTCCAATGGCTGCCGGCCTGGCGATCTCGAGCGATGGCCAGACGCTGGTGGTGGCCAATTATTACAACGATTCAATCACGGTCTTTACCGGAGGCTTGACTGCCTGGCTCAGCCAATGGGTGGCAGACCCTGGTTCGGCGCAAGGAGGCCAGGGAATGTTGCAGGGAACGGAACTCGATCTGCGTCCTGGCAAGGCCGCCAGTTCGCCTGCTACAGGCACGCCGGGCGGAGAGTATCCCTTCTGGGTGGTGCTGGCGGGCAACAGCGGACCGGGCGCAACAGCCTATGTGTCGAGCCTGCGCGACCGCGAGATCGACGTCGTCAGCCTGGGAGAAACATGCGTGAGTCCCACTGCTCCGCCCGCTTGTCATGTTGGAAGCACGGCGCCCGTTGTATCCGCCCGTATTCACGTCAAAGGCCAGCCCAACAAGATGACGCTGAACAATGCCGGTACGCTGCTCTATGTTGCCGAAGACGAGTCGGACACAGTGGACGTGATTGATATCAACCCCTTGGACAAAGGCAGCCCCAGCCAAAACCAGCCCGCCACGGTGAACACGGTCGTCGAAACCATACCGGTGATCGCGCCTCCGGCAGAGTTAGCGTCTTTTTCGCTGACACAATATACCGGCGCTAATACCAACAGCGTGACGCTTTCGCCGGACGAGAAGTATCTATATGTGACCAATGGCAATCTGAATAACATCGCGGTGGTGGCGCTGACCGGAACCAATCACGGCGACCAGGTAGCCGGCCTGATCCCGACTGGATGGTATCCGAATTCGGTGAGCCTCAGCAACGATGGAACATGGGCGTATGTGGTCAATATGAAGTCGCCGACGGGCGCCAATCCCAACTGGTGCTATAACTACGGGCCATCGGGCTACCCCGCTTGCGCTCCCGCGAATGAGTACAATCCGCAGATGACCAAAGCTGGATTGCTGAGCTTTCCGCTTACCGGCCTCACGACACAATTCCCGGCGCTTACGGAGATAGTGGCGACGAATAATCACTTCGCCACCGTGGAGAGCCCCGGCGCGGCTGCCACCATGGCCGCTGTGCATAACGGCATTCAGCACGTGATCTACATCCTCAAGGAGAACCGGACCTACGACCAGATTCTGGGCGACCTGGGACGCGGCAACGGCGATCCCGCCCTGACGTTGTTTGGCCAGGCGATTACGCCGAATGAGCATAATCTCGCGCAGCAATTCGTTACCCTCGACAACTTTCTCGCCACAGCAGAAGTCAGCAATGACGGCTGGCCCTGGAGCACATCCGCACGCGCCCCCGATGTCGTCGAACATCAATTTCCCGTGAACTACGCGCAGCGGGGACTCAGCCTGGACACCGAAGGGATGAATCGCAGCGTCAACGTTGCGCTGCCGACTCTGGCTCAACGCCAAGCCTCTGATCCGCTGATGCCAGGCGGGACGCTGTCGCCCAACGTACCGGACGGCGCGGATCTGCTACCGGGCCAGGCCGACACGGCCGCGCCTGATGGACCGGATGATGAGATCAATACAGGCTACTTGTGGAACAACGCGCTACGGGCAGGCCTCACGGTGCACGACTATGGCTTCTTCATTGACACAACCTGCTATAACGAGCCCAGTTGCCAGATTCCTTTGATCCATGATCCGTTCTCTACCGGCACAATCGTGGCGCCCTCTACGAACGTTGCTCAGACGCCATTCACCGATCCGTACTTCCGCGGCTTCGATCCCGCGTTCCCGGACTACTATCGCTTCAAGGAGTGGGAGCGGGACTTCGATGCCAACTACGCAAAAGGCGGGCTGCCGAATCTGACTCTGATCCGCTTCATGCACGATCACACCGGGAGCTTTGGGACGGCGATTGACGGTGTGAATACTCCGGATCGGGACGTGGCCGATAACGACTATGCGGTAGGCCTGGTGGTGCAGAAGATTGCCAACAGCCCCATCTACAACAACAACACGCTCATCTTTGTCGTCGAAGACGACTCGCAGGATGGCGGCGATCACGTCGACTCGCACCGCACTACGGCCTACGTCGCGGGCGCCTATGTGAAGAATGGAATTGTATCCACTGCGTATACCACACTTGATTTTATTCGTACGATGGAAGAGGTGATGGGCCTGCAACCGATGAATTTGAATGATGCGCTGGCCAAGCCCATGAGCGACATCTTCAGCACCACACCAAGCGCATGGAGCTTTACCGCAACCCCCGCGGCGATTCTCTACTGCACGAGCCTGCCGCTGCCCGCTCCGGCACTGCCCTGCTTGAACCCGACGGCTAACGACGCACGATACTGGGCGCGAGTCACCAGGGGGATGGACTTCAGGGATGCGGATCGCGTCGATGACAACACCTTCAACCGCGTTCTATGGAGGGGAATCATGGGCAGCCGGCCTTATCCCTCCCGGCCAACCGGCAAGGATTTGCGCCAGAACCGCGAAAAGCTGCTGGCGGATTACCGGCGCTCCCTCGCTCATAAAACTGCTCGTGCGCCAAGGCCGGCAGGAAACTGAAAACAGGTGTAGTTCAAATGGCGAGGGATGATTTGGAAGTGCCTACAAATCAGCAACTTGAAGGAGACTTGGTAGCGCTACCGGGAATCGAACCCGGGTTTTAAGATTGAGAATCTCACGTCCTAACCCCTAGACGATAGCGCCACACATTTGCGGGAGCGGCCGTCACCAGCCACTTGATTAGTTTAACAAGAATACGGAGTGCTGCCAAAGAGCGGGGCTGGATCACGGCCTACGCGTGCTGGTGGATGGTTTCGCCCAGCACAGCCGAGATAACTTCGTCACCCACCCCGTGCCTTCGCAGGCTCTCCTCCAGCGCCTGAACGCCGGAATTCTCCAGGCGGGCCAGGTCCTTGCGCAGGCCCTGGCCAATGTAAGCGCGCATGAGCGGCTGATAACCGGAAAATCCCAGCTTGGGCGCAATCACCTTTAGGTCGTCGATTACGTCTTCGGGAATTCTCATGCTGATGGTGGTCATTGGCCGGTCTGCCCGCAACCGTTGTGCAATGCGCTCAGGATTAGTCTTCATATATGCTCCGTTCCGCGCGCGTGGCATGGCGCGCAGAGATGATGCGTATCACTTCAGGCTCTTTGACAACATGCACAACGAAAAGCAGAGTCCAGTCTTCAGCCAATCCGAGGACAGCTTCACGCGCTTCTTCGTCAGCAGTCGCATCCAAAAACTTCACCAGCGGATCGAGAAAAACCTCACAAGCCTGTTCGAACCGGATTCCGTGCTTGGCAAAATTGAGGCGCGCTTTTCTCATATCCCAGCGAAAGCGCTGGCCTACGTAGAGAAAATCCGCGTCCATGTCTAATGTATATCAAACGTATATACGATTGTCAACAGGGACTCTCATAGAGGTGACAGGAGTAATTGGATCAGTGTTCGACTCAGATCCCCAGCTTGCGGACCTCGTCGTTGTAATACTTGCGGTAGAGAATCTCCCACTCCTGCGAGCCTTCCAGGATGATCTTGCGCTGCGAGGCGATTTTGGTCCGGGCGGCGGCGTCGATTGCGGCCTCCTGGGCGAGCAGCGTGGTGAGCGCCTTCTTGGCCTCCTGGCGGATGGTGTTGCGGTCTTCGAGGAAGCCCACCGCGTCGATCTCGGCCAGGGTGTCAGCCACGGTGTGGGCCAGCTTGTTGAGCTTGTCGGGGCTGATCCTCATAGCACCGCCTTGTACTTTTTGGTCAGCTCGGTCTTCACCTTCTTGAACATCTCGGCGTATTGCGCGCCGGTTTTGCGCATCTCCTCGGAGTACGCCTCCAGAATCACGCGCACCTCCTCGTTGATGCGGTCTTCCAGCGACAATTCCTCCACCATGGCCTCGTTGACGCGCGCCTCGGTCGCCTTCAAGTCACTGGTGGCAATCATCTTGGCGTCGATGAGGTGTTTGACGGTCCGGCGGGCCAGATACCCGATATAATCGCGGGAAAAAATCATGGGCTAATGTTCAGGATAGCGCATTGGACGGCCCGGTGTACATTTTAGGCCGCACTGCGCGCTGGAGATGCCTTCAGAAGGCCAGGTTGAGGCTGAGGTTCGAGCCGGAGGCCGGCAATGCGGCGCCAATGCTCTGGCCGGTGCTGCTGCGGACCAGCAACGGTACAGACCCGGAGTTGCTCACCGCGTCAATCTCGTAGCTCAGAACGAATCCGTCTTGTCCGGTAGCTAGCCCATCCTGCCCGCTGGCCAGCGTCCAGGCGAAGGGAATCTCCGCCGCGCAGGTGGCAGTTGTGCCGGTCACCTCGACCTGACCCGGCGCGGCCGACGGAAATGCGGCAGGCTGCGGGTTCCGGAGGTCAAGCCCCGCGGGATTGGGCGTGATCCGCGCCCTGCATATGATGGTGCTCCCCGCCGGCAGCGAGGAAAGAATGTTCAGATGGAAGGTGACCAGGTAAACTCCGCTCACCATCGTAGATGGGCCGCGCAGATCCGTAGCGCCGGCGGCCAGTGCAGCGCCTGCGGCCAGCTCCGAGACCGGCGCCAGCAACGCCAGGCAAAGAAGCAAGTGAATGCGGGCACGCGCCATGGGAGCCTCCATGGCTCGCTTATCGGCGCGCCGGGCAACGAAAATAGGGAAGCCTGGTGACGAAAGTCTGAGGAGATGGAAAGCACTCTATTCCCTCTTCCCTGCTATGACAAAGTTTCCACAATAGCGCCGCGCCAACCCGCCCTGGTCTGCGAAAATAGGAGCTTGACTATGAATATGGACAACCTCCTCCCGCTGAAAGACGATATGGTGGCCTTTATCGAGGGCCACGGCCTCAAACGCCTTCCCGGCTACGTCACTGAAGACATTCCCTCCATTGTCTGGGAAGGCTCTGGCAACCCCGACGCATGGAAAGACTTTGTGGAGATGGCCAAGCTCGCCGGCGCTCCTTTTGTCACCTTCAGCGAGATGACGCTGGAGCGCGAGGAGCTGGACGCGCTGATCGACGAAGCAAGCGAAATGAACTTCCCCGACGAAGAGTCCTCTGAACTGGCGGAGGCGCAGTGGCTGCGCAAGTACGCCGGGAACCTGGGCTACATCCAATTGGGCTTTGTCTACCAGGGTGTGGTCTTTCTGCATGAAACCACCACCGAGTGGTATGAGCGCTTCCAGGGGCTTCTGGAAGACATCGAGACCTTCCAGGAGATCGTCATCGGCGACCAGGAGCACGATCACGACGACGAGGAAGAGTAAGCGCGGTGAACGCTGAAGGCAACGGGGCTGGCAATTTGCAAGCCCGGCCGCCCGTTTCAAAGCAGGGAGACGGCCGGAAACTCCTTCGACAGCGCTGGAGCTTTGTCGAGCCGCATCCAGCCGAGGCCGCCGAACTGGGCCGGGCCGCGCGCCTGCCGCTGGTGTTGGCCGAGTTGCTGCTAGCCCGCGGTGTTGTCGAATCCTCTGACGCCTTCACCTTCCTCAACCCGGAAATCACTCATCTTCACGACCCACTGCTCATGCTGGGCATGAATGAAGCCGTTGCCAGGCTGGAGCGGGCCATCGCAGCCCGCGAGCCGGTGCTGCTCTACGGCGATTACGACGTAGACGGCGCCACTGCCGTCGTGCTGCTCAAGACCGCCATCGAGATGCTCGGCGGAGTCGCGCGTTTTCACGTGCCCCACCGGCTGCGCGAGGGCTACGGCCTGCAATCAAGCGTGCTGGAAGAGGCTTACGCCGAGGGCGCGCGCCTCGTGATCACAGTGGACACCGGCATGAGGGCCTTTGCCGAGGCAGAAACCGCGCGCCGCCTGGGACTGGACCTGATCATCACCGACCATCATCTTCTGGAAGCCGGAGACGCTGTTCCTCACGCTCTGGCTATTCTCAATCCCAACCAGCCCGGATGCGCTTATCCGGAAAAATTCCTCTGCGGCGCGTCCATCGCGCTGAAACTGGCGCAGGCGATTCTTGAGCGCCGCGATCAGGCAAGCACTCGCGAGAAAACCCTTCCCAGTTTTTTGAAGATGGCGGCCATCGCCACCATCGCCGACGCCGTGCCGTTGCGCGGCGAGAACCGCGTCATCGCGGCTCTTGGCCTGCGAGAGCTGCGCCGCCCGGCCGGGGCCGGTCTGCGCGCCCTCTTTGCCGCCGCTGCCCTCGATCCGTCAGCCCGCGCGCTCACCGGATACGATGTGGCCTTCCGCCTGGCTCCGCGCATCAACGCCGCCGGACGCATGGACGTGGCCTCCGATATCGTCGAGCTCTTCACCACGCGCGATGCGGCCCGCGCCGCCGAACTGGCCGCCAAGCTGGAACGGCTCAACCGCGAGCGCCGCGAAACCGAGGTCTCCGCTCTCACCGCCATCGAGAAGCGCCTTGCCGATGATTCAGAACTGGCCGCCGACCGTCTGCTGGTCATCGACGGCGAGGGCTGGCACCGCGGCGTCATCGGCATTCTGGCCTCGCGCGTCGTCGAGCGCACCGCGAAGCCCGCCATCGTGGTCAGCGTCGAGGACGGAGTGGCCTACGGCTCCGGCCGCTCGATAGACGGCTTCCAGTTGCTCAACGCCATCGAGAGCTGCGCCGATCTCTATACTCGCTTCGGCGGCCACGCATTCGCCGTGGGCTTTGCCCTGCCCGCCGGCGATTTGCCGGAGCTGAAGCGACGCCTGCGCCTCTATGCCGAGGAGCGCCTGTCCGCTCGCGAGCCGGAGCAACTGCTTCACATCCACGCCGAGCTGCCGCTGGACCGCATCTCGAGCGTGCTGGTTGGATGGCTGCGCAAGCTGGAGCCCTTCGGCCACGGCAACCCCGAGCCGGTCTTCGTGGCGCGCCGCGCGCGTTTGCTGGCCCCGCCGCGCATTATGAAGGAGCGCCATCTGAGATTGGAGCTCGCGCAGGATTCTGTCCAGCCGCCGCCGTTGCCCGGCTCCAGTGGAGCGCTTCGCGCCGTCGGCTGGCACATGGCCGCCCGCGCCTTCCAGCTCGGTCTCGAGCAGGGAAGCATCATCGATCTCGCTTACCGCATCCGCGAAAACGAGCACCCCGAGTATGGCGGCCTGGAAGCCGAGATCGCCGGAATCGAGCTGGCTTAATCTATCTCCTCAGCCTGGCGCGCAAAGCGCCCGCGCCGGCGTGCATGAGCGTGCAATCTAAACTCCGGCTGCACCGGAAATGAATGCTGACAGGGTATTCCTGCCATACCGGGTCCGCGCTATGCGCGTTTGACTTGTCGAAGAAGAAGGTATTCCTTCCGCTGGTCACGATCACTCCGCGATTGACGTCAAACTCCACGATCGCATCGTCGCCTTCGATGGAGAACGGCACTAGCTTTTCCGCGGCCTTCGCTGCCTTGTTGTGAGCGGCAGATCCGCGCGCTGCGTTGGCCCGCATCTCCTGTTGGCGTTCCAGCAATTCACCCTGTTCGGCGAGGGAGGGAAAATTGGTCGAAAAACTCCATTGAGTCGTTTTCTCATAGGCTTTCGTCGAGCAGGGAATCTCGCCTTGCGCATTGATGGCGACAATATGCCCATCAGGAGCGATCTGATTGTTGAAGATATCCTTGCCTTGTTCTCTCTCCTGCTCCACAACATCCGATTGCGCATAATCGATCGCCGCCGGCGGCTCGTTGGGGGGATTGGCGGCGGTGGTGAACGCGCTCCGGGCTTCGTATTTCAAGACAATTTCCCTGGAGCACAGCATTTGGCCCTGGTCGTCCTGCAGGTGGATTTCGATGGAGAGGGGATAAGGCGAATTGGCGACCGCCAGCGCAAAACCCGCCTGTTGTTCTGGATAGATGGTTTCGAATGTCAGGTTGTATTGCAGCGTCTTCTTCCATTTGAGATACAGATGGCCCTTCATTCCCGTTCCATCGGAGATAACCGGCCCCATATCGTTCCGTCCCTCCGGGTTGCCTGTAAGCAGGGAAACGGCGACGAAGACGATGACTCCAAGCAGAACTCCAAGGCCAGCGCCGATCACGGCATAGAACCTGATTGGGCTCTCCGCGAATCTCCGCAGCCGTTCAGTCAACGACTCATGCGATGACGGCTCGAGTAAAAACTCATGCGATGGCGCCTGGGGAGTTGGAGATTCTCTGACGGGCTTTTGTGCCTCCGCCTCCGCATTCACGGCAGGGTAAATGAACAAACCGGGCGCCGCGGTCTTGTCATCGAGGTCCTCCGGGCGAGGTCCAATGATTTTATATGTGTTAGCGGGCTGTTGCTTGTCTTCTTCAACGTTCTTCCCGTCGGAATCTTCCAGGTTCGCGTCCCTCATTCGGTTATCCCCTCTTCCCGGTTGTCCGCAATCCCGTTCGTTGAAAACTATAACATTGAACCACAGATCACATTCGCCTGGGAACTAGAATCTGTTGCGGCGGAAGGTAATATGCTCAAGGAGTTGTATTTGCCGCTTCACTCATTCGGGGAGAGAGGCTCTAGCTGCGCGTGTCGCTGTAGCGCTTGCGAAAGACCACCTTCAGCTCTCGCCGCCAATGCTCGGTGAGGGCGATCAACTCCCACTCCACCTGCGGAGAAAAGTAACGCAACACCGGCTCGTTGGCGGGATGGATGCGCAGGGCCGGGCCGGCCAGCAGCAGGCGCGGAGCGAGCGGCGAAACCTCCGCCCCGGCAAAGTAACCCTGGCGCTCGAAGGCCGTCAGCGGACGGCCGCCCTCGTTGCCCGCCGCCGGCTGGCGGTCGTTGTTGAGCGCGCGCACGCGAATCCAGTAGTCCAGCGCCTGCAAGGGCAGGTGCAGATCTTCGTCGGCCTTCAGCTCGATCACTGTCAGCCGCCCGTTGCGGTCCAGCGTGAGCAGGTCCAGCAAGCCCCGGTCGCCGGTGGAAAGCGCGGGCACCTGCGAGTAAAGCATGTCACCGCGCAGTCCCGGCAGCAACTCGACAATTTCAGCGCGCAGCCGGGATTCCAGCCAGCGCTCCGGTTGCAGGCGAAAGAGCGGATCGGTGTGCGCGCCGTCGCCGTGGCGGCTTAAAAATAATCGCGAGAACAGATCGCGACAGAGCGGCTCGTTTTCTTCCGTAAGCGGCGTCTCGTTGGCTCCCGCTCCGAAGCTGATCTCGTTTTCGCGGGCAAAGGTGTTGGCCGCAAAGCCGTGCCGCGCGTGCGCAAATTCCAGGCCGTGCAGCAGCAGGCCCACCTCGGTGGCTGAGCTTGCTCGAATCTCAATCCGCTCCTTCGCGGCGGGCGGGACCAGCGCGAGCAATCGGTCGATTCCCTCCCGGCAGCGCTCAATGGCGGCTTCGGCGGAAAAAGCATGTACCAGCCGCGAGTCCAGGTTGCCGGTGTCGCGAAAGTCCACCGTCGTAAGCTCTTCGCTGCGCTCGTCGAGGGTGAAAAGCTGAAAATCCGCGGCGGCGTGATTCAGCCAGGCTATTCTTTCCGCCGTAACCCGCCAGGCTCCTGCCGGAACAATCACCTTCAGTCCGCCGAAGTGCCGCCGCACATCGCCGTGCTGACGGCAATGGTCCAGCCAGAGAATTCCCAGGGTCAGCACGCCATCCACCATGGAGCCGGACTCCGCCTCGCTGACGCCGATCACCGCGTCTGCGGCTGCGCCCTTCAACAAGCGCCCGCGTACATAGGCCGGACCAAAGCTGTGCTCCAGGTCCATCGCCGAGCGCAGGCCGTCAACCTTGGTCCCGATGAATTGGCGGGTCAGCACACGTTCCAGTAACCGCTGATAATTGCGGCGTGCCGCCTCGCGCGCGGTGGGCGTGCGGCGGTCGCTCGAGGGAACCAGCTCCAGTGTCTGCGGCTTGGCCGCGCCCATGCGGCGAGTGGCCAGGCGCAGGCATTGCGCGCGCTCCTGCACTTCGACCACGGTGCGCATCAGGTTGCGCTCCTCGCTCCACAGTTGCAGCAGGCAGCGCCCATGCTGCTCGCTCACCGCGTAGCGGGCGCTGCGCATGTCGAAGAGCACGCGGCCATCCTCCAGCACCGCGGCCTCGGGGTGGTCGGCGAGATAGGCTTCGATGGTTTGGGCCAGCCGTTCGGGTGACGCAGCCTCAGCGACGGGGTCCCCAGCGACAGGTCTTCGTCGCTGGGGTGGAGCGCCGGCGGCCATGCGCTTCTCTACCAGCCCTTGCGCGCGCGCAGGCCGGTGATGTGCGCGGTGTGGTGGCGCGAGTGCCAGTCGTACATGGCCAGCGCTTTGGCCAGGTCAACGCGGCCCCGCTCGGGGTGGTTGAAGCCTTTACGGAAATCGTCGTCGCTCATCGCCTTTAGCAGCGCCACCCAGCGGCCATGCAGCCCTTCAATCATCGCCAATGAAACCTCGACCGGCAATCGGCTATCCGCCAGCTCGGCCCATGCCTTCTCGTTGTAAGGATTGATCGTCGGCCAATCTTCGCTCAGCGCCAGCTTGCAGCGAGCGTAGGCCATGGCATGGCTGTCGGCGATATGATGCACCACCTGGCGCACGGTCCAGCCGCCTTCGCGGTAGGGCGTGTCCAGTTGCGCATCTCTTAATCCGGCGACGGCAATGCATAGGCGTTCGGGCAACAGGCGCATTGTCTGCATGTGCGCCGCGCGGACACCGGGCAGGCTGGCGGCCGGCGGAATGAAGCGGCCAATCGGATAACGCAACTCATCCAATTCTGTCATGGCACGAACCTATCACATTTGCTCGCGGAGAGGAAACAGCGCTGAACACACCGGCCCCGGCAGTGGCGCTGCTTGGGGGCCGGGAGCGATTCTACGCGTGGTGTTGATGGTGATGATGATGATGGTCCAAGTGGTGGTTGTAATGGTGACGGCGATGGGCAGCGTACGCCGGGCTGGCAAACACCATCAGGAGCAGTACGGCGGCTAGAATTTTCTTCATGCCAAGAATGTACCACTAGAACGGCGCCGGCGATAGAGCCTGGATTGCCCCGGCATCAAGAGAGGAACGGGGGGCTGAGGAGGGATGCGGGCAGGGCGTAAACTCAGAGATACGATGAATGTACCGGCTGCTTCCCCGCTTCCGAGCCACAAACGCTACTTTTTTGAGAAATTCGGCGTCACCGAGAGGCTGTTGGAGCGCTGCCTGGGCGAGGCGCTCTCTGCCGGCGGCGACTATGCCGACCTTTACTTCGAGTCGGTCTCGGCCACCTCGCTGGGCGTGGATGAGCAGATCGTGAAATCCGCCTCTCAAGGCGTCAGCGCCGGTTGCGGCATTCGCGTCCTCAGCGGCGAGCGCACCGGCTACGCCTACACCGACAACCTCAACCCCGAGCGCCTCTTGCACGCCGCTCGCACCGCTGCGCTGATCGCATCCGGGCCGGCCACGCAGCCCATCCAGGGTTTCACCGAGCCGGTTGCCGCTGATCTTTACCCGGTTCCGCTGGGCGGCTATGATCTGGACCTTGCTGCCCGTCTGGAGTTGATTCTGCGCGCCGACCGTGCAGCCCGTGCTTACGACCCGCGCATCGTGCAGGTCCGCGCAAGCTACGCCGAAGAGCTGAAGCGCATTCTCATTGCCGCCTCCGACGGCGCATTCGCCAGCGACACCCAGCCGCTTTGCCGGCTCAACGTCTTCGTCATCGCCAAAGACGGCGAAACCACCACCAAAGGCACAGCAGGCGGAGGCGGGCGCGCCGGGTTGGAACAATTCACCGGCTCCAAAAGCCCGGAGCACCTGGCGCGCGAAGCGGCGCGGGGAGCAATTCTGCAACTCGGCGCCGTTCCCGCTCCGGCCGGAGAGATGGAGGTAGTTCTCGGTCCCGGCTGGCCGGGAATTCTGCTCCACGAAGCAGTAGGCCACGGCCTCGAAGCCGACTTCAACCGCAAAAAGACCTCGGCCTTTGCCGGCCTCATCGGCCAGCAGGTTGCCAGCTCCAAAGTCACCGTAGTGGACAACGGAACCATCGCCGGTCGCCGCGGCTCGCTCAATGTGGACGACGAGGGCACGGCAACGCAGGAGACGGTCCTCATCGAAGGCGGAATTCTGCGCGGCTACCTCAGCGACAAGCTCTCCGCGCGGCTGATGGGCGCGGCGAATACAGGCTCCGGCCGCCGCGAGAGCTATCAGCATATCCCCATGCCGCGCATGACCAACACCTACATGCTGGCCGGCGACGACGCTCCCGAGGACATTCTGCGCAGCGTCAAGCGCGGCCTCTACGCGGTCAACTTCGGCGGCGGCCAGGTGGACATCACCAACGGCAAGTTTGTCTTTTCGGCCTCCGAGGCTTACCTCATCGAAGACGGCAAGGTCACCGCTCCGGTGCGCGACGCGACGCTGATCGGCAACGGCCCCGAGGCGCTGAAGCACGTCTCCATGGTGGGCCACGACCTCAAGCTCGACGAAGGCATCGGCACCTGCGGCAAGGACGGACAAAGCGTTCCCGTCGGCGTAGGCATGCCCACCATCAAGCTGGACAAGATGACGGTGGGGGGCACAGGAAGGTAAGGAGCTATGAATGCTAGCGACGATTCGGCTTCCGAACTGAAATTGAATCCTTGGGAATGGAGTTAAAGGATGCGGTATCTCGCAGCTAGGAATCCGAACCACTCTACTGCAGTCACTCTTGTTACAATGCGAACAAAGTTCGACTGCCTAACCTGTATTACTGCAATGTTGCTTGGGATTACCTACGAAGAGGTTCAACGCGCTTTCGGTGGCAACCTTGATACGTCAAAAGACAGAAAAGAGGAGGAGGAACGGCTCGCCAGGGCATTTGAAATGCTGCTACAAAGCCACAATCGTGGCGCACTTTATCTCGAAGATATTCCGCCAATCACAGAAGGTCGCCGTTATTGGGTTGCAGTCCGAATCGATGATATTAATAATCCTCTATCTGAGGAAATGACTCATAGTATCGCGATTGACGAATTTGGAAGGGTTTTTGACCCAAACCCAGAGTACGGTGAATTTGTATCACTCGCCGCTTGGAATGCTGCCATGATCTTGCCACATAAGATCGAGTTCGCTACTGAGATATTTGAATATTGTCTCTGAATATGCATAACGCGCGAGCATATTATTTTTCCGTGCGGGTGCGTAACCCAATATGCCTAATGTACGCCGTCTATTGTTGGGAGCCTTGATCTCGCCAAAATCACGTTTCACTTCCCGCAGTGGTATTCTTGTTTCGCTATGAACACGAATCAAACATCGCAGTCTGTGAAGCTCTCGACACCATCACCCCTAAGCTGGTGGGAAAAGCTTATAGCTCTACTGATGGGACCAATGGCCGTTGCAATGCTATGTCTCCCAATAATTTTCTTCCTCTATCGCGGTAAACTTGATCACAAAGGCTGGGTTCTCCATCGGCACAGGGTCGATGTTTACATCCAAGGAGATTGGTTTGACGGAGAAAATCGAGTTTGCTCGGGCATACAAACAAAACCAGATGATAAAAGCCCCAAGGAAATAAGCGCGCTTCATTGTCCACCCGCTCCCTTTGAACTGTCTGGAGGAACACCTGTCCCGAGTACCAACATTTCCACTCATAACCTCACTGTGGTTTTCTGGGGAATGATCTCTCGCCCAGGAGTCCGCGCAATTGATGAAGCGTCCGGCGCGAGATTTGAATGGAATTGCACCCGCAAATCCGACTGGCCCTTCGGTGATCAATTCGTCTGTCGAGCGATAAACTAGCATATGAGGCTATATGACCATCCCCTTAGAAGAGCTTGCCGCCAAGTGGCTGGCTGATCCCGAATTCAAGCGCGAGTATGATGCCTTGGCTCCGGAGTTTGAAGCTCTCGCCAAAAAGCTGAGAGCAAGGAAGCGCGCCGCAGCGAAAGCACTCAAATCACGCCGCGTTGTCAAGACTGACCCTAACCTTGCGCCCCAGCGCTGAGGCGATATTGACCAGCGCATCGAGCGAAAAGCGCGCAATCCGCCCCCGCAGTAGATCGTTGATGCGTGGTTGTGTGACCCCGCACCGCTTTGCTGCCACCGCCTGAGTCCATCCGTTTTGCTTGATGATCGCCTCAATCTCGTCCATGAGTTCTGAACGCAAAGTCAGGTTTGCCGACTCTTCCGGCGAGTCTGCAACTGCATCCCAAACATTGGCAAATCTCTGTCTCTTCAAATCGCTCATCTTTCACCTCGCATCAGCTGCTTAAATCGCCGCTTGGCAATTTCCAAATCTTGCCGGGAAGTCTTCATCGTCTTCTTTTGAAACGTATGCAAAACATAGATTGCATCGGTTAGACGTGCCGTATAAATCACGCGATAGATTCCTGATTCATCCCGGATCCTGATTTCCTCAACGCCTTTGCCGATATCCGGCATCGGTTTGAAGTTGTCCGGCGGGTTTCCTTTTTGAACCTTCGCTAGTTGGCGGCCAGCGTTCTGTCGGGCGTCCTTGGGGAACTCGCTGAGCGTTCTCAAGGAATCGCCAAGAAACTCGATTTCCTTCATGAATGTATTATATCCGAATGAATATAAATTGCAACCGCAAATTGTTCCGCATCTCCGAGTTAGTCAAGAAACGCAATCTGCTGTGCATGCCGCACAAAGCGCTCCCCGGAACCATGGGCCAGCCTGTTGCGCCTCAAGCCGCTCGATCCTTCCGTGCCAGCGGTAATTCCAATTCAATGCGGTCGTGAATGACTTTGGCGCTGATGCGTCCGCGTGTGCCGCGCTCCAGCCGCACAAGACCGTAGTTGCTCATAGTCTTGAGAGTACGGGAGAGATTGGACTTCTTTCGCCCGGTGAGTTGCGCCAGTTCTTCGAGTGAGCCGGGCGCGTCTTCGACCAGGACGCGGAGCAGGTCGCGATTGCCGGCAGAGAGTATTTTGGCAAAGGACTCGGTCGAAGGAAACCATACCCGCGGCTCCTGGGGCGCAAGTTTCCTTTGCCCGCGCGCAACAGCCATTGTCAGCGCTTTCATTTCGTCGTAGCTGGCGATTCCAACCTTCAACGTGCTCATGGTTGCACTCCTCTCTCTTTCAATACCGTGTCAACTTCCGTCCAGAAATCGGCAAGCAGCGTAGCCGCGTCGCTATAGTCATACGGCTTGACCGTACGGGTACGATGACGGTGGTCCTGTGCTTCGCCGCGCTTTTGCTTCCCAACCGGATGAGCGTTGTCGAATCCCACCAACCGCTCACCATTCCCGCCATGCAGCGTAAGTGAATAATCCAACCCGTGCGGCTTCTCCGCCGTTGCGGCAACTCGTGTGACAATGAACCGCACCCAATGCCCGCCCTCCGGGTCAACAACCAATGTGAGGCCATTCAGGTCGAGCAGCGTATCGAGTGCGGGATCGCGATTCTGCATGACCCTTATAGGTTATCACATAAAGATAACCATTGCAACCCAGATAGTCGCCAGGCGCCGGGCATCCCAGGTCTGGATTTTTGGACCTGGGATGCCTCCGAACTAGTCGAGAAACGCGATCTACCTGCCCGCCCCCCGCTCGCGTATCATGGCCGGTATGAACCTCGTAGCTATTCAGGCGGCTATTCACGAGGCCGGCTTTGACGGCTGGCTTTTTTACGACCATCATCACCGCGACCCCATCGGGGAGCGCATCCTGGGCATGGACCCCAAACTGCACGTCACGCGGCGCTGGTACTACTTTGTGCCTGTCACGGGCGAGCCGCGCAAGCTGGTGCATCGCATTGAGCAGGCCCGGCTTGACGCGTTGCCCGGCGCGAAGGCGCTGTATTCAAGCTGGCAGGAACTGGCCCTCGGCCTGGAGGCGCTGCTTGGCGGCGCGCGCACCGTGGCCATGCAGTACTCGCCCAACAACGCCATCATGTACGTCTCCATGGCCGATGCGGGCACAGTGGAGTTTCTGCGCAGCCTGGGCAAGCAGATCGTCAGTTCCGCCGATTTGGTCAGCCAATTTGAGGCGGTGCTGAGCGAGGAGCAGGTGGCCAGCCACAGCGTAGCGCAGCGCGCTATCGACGCGATTCTGGCCGAGGGCTGGCGCGAGATTGGCCGTTGTTTGCGTCCTGGCGGTGCTGGCCGCACGGGCGGATTCTCCGAATTTGATCACGTGCAGTGGCTTTCGGAGGCCATGCGCCGCGAGGGGCTGGTCTGGGACGACGGCCCCAACGTCAGCGTCAACGCCAACTGTTCCGACTCCCACTATGAGCCAACCGCCGAGCGCTGCGCGCCAATCCGCGAAGGCGACTTTCTGCTCATCGACATCTGGGCGCGGCTGAACACGCCGGGCAGCGTCTATTACGACATCACCTGGACCGGGGTGGTGGGCCGCGAACCGGCGGAGCACGAGCAAAAGATCTTCGAGATCGTCGTGAAGGCCCGCGATGCGGCCATTCGCGTGGTCGAGCAGGCCTTTGCGGCGGGCCGTCCCATCCGCGGCTATGAGGCTGACGACGCGGCCCGGGCGGTGATCCAGGCGGCCGGCTTTGGCGAGTTCTTTACCCATCGCACCGGACACAATATTGGCCAGGAGGTGCATGGCGTGGGCGCGAATCTCGACAACCTTGAAACCCACGACGTGCGGCTGCTGCTGCCCAACACCTGCTTCTCCGTCGAGCCGGGCATCTACCTGCCGGAGTTCGGCGTGCGCAGCGAGATCGATATGATGACCGCTCCCGGCAAAGCCTGGGTGACAGGAAATGTCCAGCGCGAGCTGGTGAGGATATAGGGAATAGGAAACAAGACGTCGAATCTTAATGGTTGATCTCGCGTGCTGGTTGTGATTTTCTGAATCTGGTGGGTGTATCGATGAAAAGTTCTTCCTGGTTTCTGTTCTGGTGGCGCTGGCTTATCGTCGTCACATTCGGTCTGATGCTCTTCGGCCTTGGTCTCTTCGTCGCGCCTGATCCATCTCGCCAGTTCTTTGGTCTCCTTTTTTACTCGTCTTCGTCGCGGTTCAACGCTTTTAGCGAGCCTGCCGTTGCCTACATCACATTTGCTCACGGTGTTCTGGGAGCGGTCATCTTCGGCTGGAGTGTCGCTCTCCTTTTGTTGTTACTGGGACCCTTTCGCCGCGGTTCAAAAGAGAGTTGGCGTATTTTCGTCATCTCATTGCTCGCATGGTGCGTCCCCGATACAATCTTTTCGTTGTGGTCAGGCTTCTGGCAAAACGCAGTGCTCAACGCGGTTCTTGCTGTGCTTTTTGCCGTGCCATTGGCCGCAATGTATCATGCCTTTGATCCTGTGAAGGCTGAGAGAAAATGATCAACTCCGCCCAGTTGGTCCCTGTTTCCCGCCCCAATGCGTTATAGTCAAAAGTGCATGGCAACTGAAGAAAACAAGAAGACTACGGCAAAAACCGGCTCGCAAGAGGGGTTTGTCTACCTTCCCCTGATCGCCGGATGGCTGGTTCCCGGAGGCGGGCATTTTCTGCTGCGCAAGTGGGGCCGCGGGGCGCTGCTGGCGGCGTCGATCCTGGGCATGTTCGTGCTGGGACTGGCCATGCAGGGCAAGGTGTATGCGGGCGCGCACGACATTCTGGACCTTCTGGGGCTGGCCGGCGACCTGGGAAACGGGCTGCTCTACGTCATCAGCCGATTGCTGGGCCTGGGCGATGTTCAGGTGATGGTGACCACCGCCGACTACGGCACGCGCTTTATCGTGGTGGCCGGCCTGCTGAACATCATTGCTGCTATAGATGCGCACAATTTGCGTACCGGGAGGAAATCCTGATGGGCAACTGGGTATTTCATCCCTCTCACTTCGCGGCAGTAGTACTCTTTTCTCTGTTTGCGTCCACAGTCTTCGGCATCACGATGCGCGAGAAGCCGAGAGACATGCTCCGCTACGGCATTTATTGCTTTGTGCTCTTCGTGGTCGCGGCAATTGCTCTGAGCTGGCTGATGTATTTTATTGCGCGATAGGCTCTAATGACGGATTGACTCCATGAACAAGCTTTGGCACGCACAAAACAAGATGCCGCCCAAGGCAACCCTGGAGCAGCGCATCCAGTGGCACAAGGAACATCAGAAGCACTGCGACTGTCGCGAAGTTCCCAGGAGTTTGTTGCCTTACATCCAGGCAAAAAAGCTGAAAAGCTGATCGAGTCGCCTCGATTCGTGGAATTCCTTGCTTCCGTCAGGCCATCCTGTCCCGTTGCCAGACGCAGGCGTCGAAGCGGTGCGGACATTCGTAGCCCTCGGAGCGGTAGAGATCGATAGCCTCGGTGTTGGCCTCGGTCACGGTGAGGGAGATCTCGCTGACGCCCTGGCGCAGGAAGCAGGCGGAGGCCAGGGTGAGCAGCATGCGGGCCAGGCCGCGGCGGCGGAACTCGGGATGGACGCAGAGCTGGGTGATGTGGCCGCTCTCCGGGCTGACCCGCGAGCCCAGCACCAGCGCTGCCATCTCCCGGCTGGCGCGATCCACGATCACATGCGAGACCTGCGCGGAGAACGCGCCGCAACCGGAGAAGCGCACGATGTTGTTGAGAAACCGCATCGAGCCGTGGGCCGAGCGGTACTGATCGTTGACCACGCTGTCGGGATGGCCGTGGTAAGCTGCGGCAATGAGCCGCGCGGCGGCGTTCAGGTCCTCTTCGCGCCAGAAACGCAACTCCAGATTATCGGGCAGGCTCACGCGGGGCGCGGGATAATAGCCTTCGAGCTGACGCACCATGAAGAGCCTGTGGTGAACCTGAAAGCCTGCATCGAGAAAGACGCCGGCGTGGGAGCCCGAGGGATGCAGCAAAAGTTGCGATTCCACGCGATCCACCTGGGGCGAGTTCACCAGCAGTTCAATGAGATGCAGGAGCAGTGTTTCCTCGATTTGGCGGGCGGACTTGCCGCCGGCATGGAGGCCAGGCGGCGCAAAGACGCCGCCGATGACCGACTTGGTCTCCTCATAGACGCAGAAAACATAGCCGATGACCTTGCCTGCCTCCAGGGCCGCATAGCCGGGCAGCATGTGGCTGTCGAGATACTGCATCAGCAGGTTGGCCGAGACATGGTAATCCCAGTGCAGCCGCTGCTTCCACACTTCGCCCTCCGCCTCCAGCACAGGGCGCAATAACGGCGCGGCAAAGTGCCGCAGGTCGAGGATCTCGAAGGAAGCGCCTGATGCCATGCTTCTCTCCAGATGACAGTGGACAGCGATCAGTGAGCAGTTTGCAACTCTTCGATGTTAGAAAACCAGCATTGTGCCTGGGCATGGTTTCAGTCGTGCCGTAAAACAAGGAGTATCAACCCTCAGGAATCGCAACAGGCCGGTGCGCAGCTATTTTTGAAATATACACCAGCCTTCCGCTGACCACTGATCACTGACAGCTTACTTGCTGCCCACCCTGTAGACCATCAGGCCCTGCTCCGGCCAACTGAAGAGTTGCTCATAGTGCCTGTCTCCCAGCAACTCTTCGAGCGCGGCCGTAGTGTGCAGGTCCACGCCGCCCTTTCCGGTTACCTGCGCCACCAGCAAGTGCTGTTGTTCCGGCACGCCTTTCACGGTGTAATTGACCACCTCGCGATTGCGATAGAAGGCAAGGCCGTACTCGACGTCGCGCCGGACGCGAAAGACGGCCACCGTTTCGTCGCCGGGGGCGATGGCGGCCAGCCGCTCGGCCAGCGGGCGCGCGGAGTAGGAGCGATCCAACAGGTGAATCACCTGTTTGGTTTGACCGATTGCCGGAATGTTGAAGAACGGGCCGACGCCATAGAGATAAAAAACCAGCACAATCAGCACCATGGTGGTAACCATGCGTAAGTGGGTCGCGCCGAAGCCTTTGACCACGACAATAATCAGCAGCGCCGCGCCCAGGGAGGCCACCAGGGCCACGATAAGCGCTGGCCAAGGGGGCATCACTCGAATGCAGTCACCGATAAACTCGCGGATAAAGGTAAAGAACTGGGCGACCCCCAGTGCAGGCAGGGGCGGCATCTGCGGGCCGTGAGCCACAAACCAGGGCATCAACAGTGCAACCATAGTCATCACGCCGCAGACCGTCGCGTGGCTCACCAGCACCCAGAGACGGATCCCCTGTTGCCGGCGCCGTGCTATAAAGTCGCCGGTAAGAATGGTAATGGGCGGAATGGAGGGCAGAATGTATCCCGGCAGCTTGGATTCCGAAAAGGAGAAAAACACGATGGGAATCAGCGCCCACAGAACGAGAAACTCCGGAAAGGCATCGCCGGGCTGACTGGAGCACGGCTGGCGCCGGCTGAAGTGGCGAGTCCTCCATTCGCAGAACGAGGTCCTAATGCCATCAATTAGGGCGCGAATCGCGATCACCGTCCATGGCATCAAGGCCAGCACCACCACCACCAGGTAGTACCAGAAAGGGTGCTGGTGCTCATAGCGGTCGGTGGCAAAGCGCTCCAGATTGTGTTCCAGGAAAAAAACCCGGAAAAAGTCGGGGTTCTGGTGCTGCACAGCGATGAACCAGGGCAGCACCATGGCCAGGTACAGCAGCACCCCAGGCCACCAAAACGACCGCCGCAGAAGCGACCACTCGCGGCGCAGGAAGGCAAAGGCGGCCACAATCACGAAGGCCAGAAACGGCGCCACCGGACCCTTGGCCAACGTGGCCACGCCGGTGAAGAAGTAAATGTCGAAGAGCCAGAACTTAGAGTCGGTCTCGTACCATGCATACCAACCAAGCAGCCCGATGGCCAGGGGCGCGGCCATCTGCATATCGGTGGAGGCGCCGCGGGCAAAGCCGATGATGCCCGCGCAGGCCACCGTAATCAGCGCCGCGTCCAGGTGCCCGCCGGGACGGAATCGCCGCATATGCAGGTAGATAAGGGCCACCATAAAGAAGGCGAAGGTAGCCGAGGGCAGGCGGGCGCTCCAATCGTGGACGCCAAAGTCCTGAAAAACGAACATCGCCCGCCAGTAGTAAAGCGCCGGTTTCTCCAGCCATGGTTTTCCATAGAGATAAGGGGTGACGCAGGCGCTCAGTTTGCTTTTGAGGGTATGCGCCGAATCGAACCGGTCGAGCATCTCGTGGGCGATCTGCGCATAGCGGGGCTCATCGGCTCCCACCAGGCCAAGGCCGTCGCCGCCCACCAGGGGAGTCTGCCCATAGAGAAGAAAAAAGAGGACAAAAGCGAGAAACACGGAGGCCTCGCCGATGGTGGCCCATCGGGGCAGCCGCACGCGCCAACCTCGGGACGAATCCGAAGCAGATGGTTCCCGAAAAGTGTCCACTTCCAGTGTTTCTCCAACGGAGCCATTGCTTGCTTCATAAAGGCAAGCCTTCCCGGTTCCGGTCAGGACAAATGGGGGGGGATCTGACCGCTTCGGTTTGAGTTCCGCGCTTCCTTGAAACGCGGAGATCGTGCTGCGCCTCGACAGGGTCAAGGCTAACAGATTCGGGCGGAATTGGGATGGGCTTATTGGCTTTCCAGCCCGGCCTCCGGTTGCGGCGCGGCCGCCTTCTGCCGCTTGCGATGCCGGTCCATCAGCTCGTCGATGCGCGCCTGAAAGCGTCCCGAGCGGTCGGCCAAAAAGCTGAGTTCGGGCACGTGGCGCACTCCCATTCGCTCCTTGAGCTCATAGCGGATATATCCCTTGGCGGCTTCCAGGCCGGCCACCGTCTCTTCTTCGGCTTTGGCAATGTCCTTGACGGCGCTGTCCACGGCCACATACACTCGCGCCGACTTGCCGCCGGGGTTTAACGCCACTTCGGTGACATAGCAGAGATTGATGCGCGGGTCCACCAGCTCGCCCTCGATGAGAACGCCGATCTCCACGCGCAGCGTCTCCGCCACGCGGTCCTGATGGTGCTTCCGTCCTCTGTGCTCCGGCATGGCTCCTCCTCTTTCGGGCAGACCATTCAGCATAGCAGAGGAGAGGACAGGTATCCCCACATTCCAGGCCCGTCGAACCTGCCGCCAGTCGTCCTTTGGCGCATTTTGCCTCCGATTTGGCTCATTCATCCTCCCACTAGCCTGAACTGGAATTGCCTTTTCGCGTGCTCAGACAATTTTCTCGGGAGTAGATTCCAATTGCCTCTCTCTCACCCGTGCGCTATCCTAAGCGAGTTTCCTGGCAGGCCGAGCCGAGATTCCCCAGATGCACGTCAGGAACGGAGGTTTATTGTATGTCCTTGCGTTTCCTTGCGAACTATGCCGCATGCGCCGTTTTACTGGCGTCTTACGAAGCTTTCCTGCTGGCGCAAACCACACCCGCGCCGACCGCCTACACTGTTACTACAACCAGTTCAATGTTTGGCCCGCCACAGATTGTGAAGACCTACCGGCTGGGATCGAAAGTGTTGGTGGATCAGTTCAGCGCGACGGACCCGAAGGCCGCTCACTCGCTCAGCCTCTATGATCTGGCGACACACAGGAATCTTTCCTGGTCATTGCCCGACAACTCCATGGGCTGCTCGAGCGGAACCTTCTCCGGTGATTGGGGAGATCCCTTCACGGGCGCGGCCGATTTGCTTGGCCCCGGCGCCAAACAGGTGGGCACGGAAACGATTCATGGCATGGCGACTAAGGTGATGGTGGGTTCCGCCAGCGGAGCCACGGTAAAAGCGTGGGTGGATACAAAATACGGAATGATTGTCAAGGCGCAGTTGAGTCAGGCGGGCAGCCCGCTGAAAACCGTCTCGGAAGTGACGAATATAAACCTGGCGCCACCGCCGGCTTCGACCTTCGCGATTCCAAAAAGCTGCGCCGCGGCCGCAGCAACGCCGCCGCCCCCCACAGCGGCTGAACTCATCGCCGCCGAGACAGGCGACAGCGCGAACAATTATGTCAATGCCATCTACGGACCCGGCTCAAAGAACTCCTGTTCCGTCGTCCTGCGCGTGGTTCGCTCCAAAAGCATGACTCCCATCGTCAACCGGCTCCAGGTGGCCATCGACACCACATACAACGTCGACAACCCGCCTCACTACGTCTCTGGCATGGGCGTCGACGGTACACAAACATTTTCCGGCGGCGGCATTCACGAAATCACCAATCAGATTCACAATGGAATGGTGCGCCTGGGTATTCCGCCCGCCTACTTCATGCTGGACGTAAATCTGATGAAGCCCGGCACAGGCGCAAGCGAGGCACTCATCTATCGCCAGTGCTTTGCGCCCACAACCATTCTTCTCTTCGTGGTTAAGGATGCTGACAACCCCTCCGCTGGCGGTGACTTTCTATGGGTCAAGTCAGGCAAGTACGCAACGGTTCCCCACTGATTCAGTAGCCGGAGATGGAGGTTACGCATATGTTCCTGCGTCAATTAGGATTATGCGCCGCCGGTGCTGTATTGCTGACGGCTTGCGCGCCCGCGTTGCGAGCACAAACCACTTCCCTGCCCACCACGTACATCGTGACTGAAAGCAACTCCATGTTCGGGCCCACGATGATGGTGAAGGTCTACCGCAACGGATCGAAGGCGCTGGTGGATTCGCGCAGCGGGCCGGACTGGCCGGGGCCCAAGCCCATGCACAATCGCGCGCTCTACGACCTGAATACGCAGAGAACACTGAGCTGGGATTTGAACGACAGCTCGGTTCCCTGCGGCAACAGCACTTTCTCCGGCAGTTGGGGAGATCCTTTCGAGGATTCAGCCAGTCTGCTCGCCGACCTGAACAAGCAAAACCCCAAGCAGGTGGGAACGGAGACCGTTCATGGGTTCACGGCTAAAATTCTGGAAGCCGGCGGCCCTGACGGCAAGACCAGGGTATGGGTGGATACAAAGTCCGGCCTGCTGCTCAAGGCTCTGTCGATCCCGCCCAGCGGCGCGCCGCGAACCATTCTTGAAGTTACGGAGGTGAGTTATTCCGCTCCTCCGGCTACGCTCTTTGCCGTTCCCGCCAACTGCGCCGCCGCCGCTGCCGCCCCGCGCGTCCCCACCGAGGCCGACGCCATCGCCGCATTGACCGGCGGCAACTCGCAGGATTATGTGAAGGCCATCTACGGCCCCGGCTCGCAGAACTCCTGTTCCATGCTCTTCAGGGTGGTCAAGGCCGGCTCCATGGAGCCTATCGCCAGCGGATACCAGGTGGGCGTGGATCTGATTGTGGCCACCGAGCCCACTCCCAGCTACAAGATCGGCGTCGGCGCAAACGGACACTCCACCTTCTCCGGCGGCGGCTTGCACGAAGTTACCTCCCAGATGCGCAATGGAGTGCTGCGCCTCGATAACATTCCCGCGCAGTTTGAGCTGGACGTTGAGTTCGGAACCGCCGGCTCCTCCTCGGCCAACATTTACCGGCAATGCTTCGCGCCGCAAACGGTGCTGCTCTTCGTGGTGAAGAATCCGGCTAATCTAGGCGAAGGCGGCGAATTCCTGTGGGTCAAGTCGGGCAAGTACGCGACGCTTCCGCACTAATCCGCGTCAGTTCTCGATATAGTCCCAGAAGGCGTCGGCCAGCTCCGCGCCGTGTTCATTGAGGATGCGGCGCGCGGCGCGTTCCACCTCTTCGATCAGCCCATGCAGGTAATCGCGGGAGCGGGAGATGGCCACCACGCCCAGGGTGGCCGACTGCCAGGTCACCGCTTCGTCCATCTCCGCCACCGAGACGTTGAAGCCTTGGCGAATCTGGTCCTTGAGAGAACGCACCACCTGCCGCCGGTCCTTGAGCGACTGGGCGTGCTCAATGCGGATTTCAAGCGTCAGATGAGCGACGGGCATGGCATTAAAGGACTTACACCGACAGTGTAAGGCCAATCCTTGCCACTGGGGGTATTTTTTTCTTTGCGGCCGGCCCTAATCCGCAAACTGCGCCAACTGCTCTGGCGCGGGTTTGGGGGTGAGGATGCTGACCAAGATCATGGCGGCGACGGCCACCGGAAGCGCCATGAAGATGGCGTCGCGGTCGGCCAGAATCTGCGGAAAGCGGTCCCTGACCGCATGAATATCCCAGACCAGAGTGACCAGCGTTCCCGCGCCGATAGCCGCCACCGCGCCCCAGGCCGTAACTCGCCTGGAGAAGAAGGCCGCCAGCACCACCGGAGTCAGCGATGCGGCATAGACGGTGTAAGCCCACAGCATGGTGTGAATCACGCTCTCGGCGTGCAGCGACTGGTAGAGCGCCCAGCAGCCCAGCAGCACCACCGCCAGCCGCGAGACGATCAGGACTTTTTTATTCGATGCTCCCGGCGCAATGTAGCGCGAGAAGACGTCGTTTACCAGGTTGGTGGCCGGCGAAAACAGGTAGTTGGAGGCCGCCGACATCACCTGGGCAAAGACCGCTCCCAGCAGCAGCGCGCCCATCAGTGCGGGCAGCCCGTGGCGCGCCGTGTAGGGGATGATCTCGTGGGGTAGCTTGGCCACCTCGCCGGAGGAGTGGTAGAGAGCCGTGCCAAAAACAGCGATGCAGACGATCAGCGTCTCCAGCAGGATTGCGCCTAAAAACCAGCCCACCACCGAGAGGCGCGCGTCCCGCTGCGTTTTGGCCGAGAAGAACTTTTGATACATCACCTGATTGCCCAGCAGCAGCAGCATGGTAGGCACCAGGAATTCGAGTCCCCGAATGACGCCAAAACCCACCGGTTGCAGCACATGCTCCGGACTCATCCGGTAGTTGCCCAGCAACTGGAAGTACTCCGGCGGAAGCGCGTGATGCAGGCCAACCCAGCCGCCCGCTTTGAAGTAGAGCATGGGCGCGGCGATGATGCAGATGGTCGTAACCATCGAGCCGATCACCATGTCCATGTAGGCCACTGACGACATTCCGGCCAGCGCCGTGGTGAAGATAACAAACGCGGCAATGATGTAGGTGCCCATCACCGGCGTCAGCGTCTCGGGAAAGATCAGGTGCAGCACGTTGCCGCCGCCGGTGAATTGGTAGCTGGCAATTCCCACGTAGGCGAAGAGGATGGCGATGGTGCCCAGCACCCGTGCCGTCTGGTTGTAGCGGACTTCCAGCAGATCGGGCAGGGTAAACTGCGCGAATTTGCGCGCCCGCGGAGCAATGAAGTAGATGAGTAGCAGCGCCAGCCAGCCCCCGGCCGGCTGCCAAAGCGCGGCAAAGCCATTCGCATAAGCATTTGCCGCCCCGCCAAAGAGCGATCCGCCGCCGATCCACGAACTGAGCAGCGTCAGCACCAGCACGATAGCCGGCAGCGAGCGGCCAGCCACCAGGTAATCGGCCTTGGTTTTTACCTGCGAGGTGCGATAGAGCGCAACCGATAGCAGCGTAACGACAATGACGGCTAAAACAGCCACATAAAGATGAGACATCCGCGGGGAACCTCGCCGGCGTTCAGGATTTCCGTCAGTGTAACGGATGCGGGCGTCGCCCGGCGCGGCCGCCTGAACAAGATGCCATTTGACCCCAATATAACAACTTGGTAAACTGTATATGCGGGGTGGAGCAGCCCGGTAGCTCGTTGGGCTCATAACCCAAAGGTCGCTGGTTCAAATCCAGCCCCCGCAACCAAAATCCCTCCATCAACCCACGCAACAGCTCTGTGGCGCAAATCCGCCGCCGCTGCCTCCCATTTCTCTGCCGTGCGCCCCAATGCCTTAGTTGCAATGAATGGAGAAGTAGATCCCCAGATCGGCTTTATTGGGAGATTTGGTGGTGAGCGTAATCGAACCCTTGAAGTCTTTGTATTTCGGCGTGTTCGCGCCCATCTCCCATGGTTCGGAGACAAAGACAGGGGAATTGGCCGTGGGAATCTTGACCTTCATTACAGCGGAAACACCATCATCGCTGCGCTGCGTGAAATAGCTGACCTCTGCAGGCTCCGTAGAAAGCAGGGTCCAGGTGAATTTCAAGTTGACCGGGCATGAACCCTTGTAGTCATTCTCAGGATGCTTTAAGAGTACGCCGTTGGCGTACATCGATCCTCCCACCACGCTGACCGTCGCTGGCGGTGCCTCCGGCGGGGCTTTAGGATGAGGTACATTAGCCTGGGATTGAGCGAACTGGCTAATGAACGCAAAACAAAAACAAATCGCGATTACGCGCGCAAAATTGCCGATTATCATCTTCTCTCCGTTTAGTCTTATTGAGATTTTAGTATATTGAGCGGAAAGTGGGGCAATGACCCCACTTTCCGCATCCATCGGCCGTTTTAGTCTTGTCCGATTCGAGCCGATTCAGCTGCCTTACCTGCAATGCAAGGTAAAGTTGATCTTCTGCGAGACTTTGTTGGGAGTGTCGATAACCAGATCTTCCCAGCCCTTGAAGTCTTTGAATTCCGGCTTGTTCGCGCCCAAGTCCCAAGTCGTGATTACATCCTCCGAGGTGTTGGCTTTAGGCAAATCCTTATGCCCTGGGGGAGCCTGAGCGCCATCGCTCCGCTCAAAGTGATACTTGATTTCGGTAGGCGCCGTAGCAAGAACGCCCCAGGCAAATTGCAATTGGACCGGGCATGCTCCGGTGTACACAAAGTTCTGAACGATCTGGCCGTTATGGGTCAATGCATATCCGCCAATGCGGACAGTCGCTCTGCCCATAGGCGGGCCGGCCTGTGCGTAAGCGAGCTGGCTGATTAACGCTAAACAGAAACAAATAGCGATTGCGCGTACAACGTTGCTGCTTTTCATCTTTTCTCCTTTGATCCGGTATCTTGTTGTGGTTTTCCGGTCATGAGCCCATGCCGGTTATGCAGAGGACTTTCACCTCCATTTGCTTGTCTCCCTCTCACCCGCTCCAGGCGAGTCTTTCTCTTTTCTTCGCTCTACGGCGCGGGAGGCGACAGCTTGCTTACCTGCTTTCATTGCCGGAACGCCGCGGAGTAAGATGTTCATGCGTCCTCCCCTCATGAACCGGCGTTCAGAAACCCGCTACCGTTCACAATTGAACTCCAGGAGGGGTCCAAGGTCTTTAATTTTTGAATGAATTTTTCTGAAGAGTTGTGAAGGCTTTTATGTTATTGAACGCGAAGGAGTTGTACCGTTTCGACGGATTTGAATTGGACCCCATCCGGCGCGTCCTGTCGCGGGCGGATGAGCCGATTTTGCTCACGCCGAAGGCCTTCGACGTTCTTGCCTACCTGGTTTTGAACCCCGGGCGGGTGGTGACCAAGGATGAGTTGCTGAAGGCCATCTGGCCTGACTCCTTTGTGGAAGAAGGCAACCTGGCCCAATACATCTCGTCGCTGCGCAAGGCAATGGGAGACAAATCCAGCCTGATCGCCACCATCTCCGGCCGCGGTTATCAGTTCGGAGCACAGGTATTCACGGCTCAGGTTCTTAGCGAGCAGGCCCGGGACGAACTTCCCGATGCGCGACAGGGAAACACCTTGGTGCAGCGCGTGCGGAAGCGTGCCGGGGCAGTCTTCGAGAAAAGTTCGCCTGAACAAGCCCCCCTTGCTTTGCCCACCAGCGCGCCGACACGCCGCAACGCTGCTATCCGGTGGGGTGGAGTTTCCTTGCTGGCGGCCGCGCTGATTGCATTGGCCGCAATCCTGGCGTGGAAGCATTATGCTCCCGCCCAGCAGGTTCTCAAAGTGATGGTTGCCGACTTTGCCAACACCACCGGAGATCCCTCTTTTGACCGCACACTGAAACGCGCGCTGGAGATTGACCTCGAGCAGTCTCCCTACATCGACGTGATGAGCGAGCGCGAGGCCATGAGCACCCTCAAGTTGATGGGCCGTGACAGCTCTTCCGCTATCACCCCCGGAATTGCGAAAGAGATATGCGAACGCAGCAACCGCCAGGTGCTTCTGACGGGGATCATCGCCTCCATGGGCCAGGACTATCTTTTGACGCTGCAGGCCACGGACTGCGCCTCCGGAAAAGAGCTTGCCGCGGCTAAAGCCGAGGCTGCAAGCAAGGAGAAAGTGCTCTCAGCACTGGATTCCGTCGCTGACTATGTCAGAAAGGAGCTGGGCGAATCCACGCAGTCCCTGGAGAGCTACCAGGTGCCGATCATCGATGCCACGACGCCCTCTTTTGAGGCGCTGGAGTCCTACTCCATCGGGCAAAATCTGGACGCCCAGGGCGCGAGCGAGATCGAAGCCCTGCCCTTCTATCAGAGAGCGGTCGAACTGGACCCGCAGTTTGCCTTGGCTTACTCAGCCATCGCAACGGAATACTACAATCTCAATGAATTCAACGTGGCATCGCAGTATTACCGCAAGGCCTTCGAGTTGAGCGACCGCGTAAGCGCAAAAGAGAAACTGATCATTCAGGCGCATTACTATTGCGAGGGCCAGAAAGATGTGTTGCAGGGCATCAAAGTGTATTGGATGTGGGCGGGAATGTATCCCCACGATTGGAGGCCCTGGGTGAATCTTGCCAATGAGTACACGCAGCTGGGCCAATACGCGTCCGCCATTGCCGCCGGCGAACGGGCAGTGGAGGAAGCGCCAAGCCGCGGCATGGCTTACAGCGTGCTCGCCCGGGCCTACAAGCGCTCCAACCGCTTCGCGGATGCCAAATCCATTGCTCTGCGCGCGGAGCAACGCGGAATAGATTCTTCCGGGCTGCATAGCTCGCTCTTGCAGATTGCATTTGCGGAAAATGATTCGGATGCAGTGGCGCGTGAAATCAAGTGGGGGGAGAATCATAACGGCGGCTGGTCTTTTCTGGACATTCAGGCGGGAGGGGCGGCAACCGCCGGAGAGTATAAGAAGGCGGAAGAGTTCTTTCGCGGCGCATACGAGTTAGCGAAAAACGAAAATCTGGCCGAAACGGCGGACGATATTCTGCTTGACCAGGCGCAGATGGAGTTCGAGTTTGGACTGCCTGATGCTACCAGAGCCACCCTTGACCGCCTGGGCAGCTCGGATACAACTTCGCCGGACCTTGCCATTCTGCGCGCGGAATTGGGAGATGCCACTTTTGCGGAAAACTATTTAGCAGAGCAGAGCAGCAAGGGAAATTCCGGCACCCATATGGCATACGTGAATCTTCCCCTGCTGCGCGCGGCGCTAGCCATGGAACACGGCAAACCTCTCGATGCGGTTGCGGCGCTCGAGCCCGCCAGGCCGTACGAGATGGCTAACTACGCCGTCCTCTCGCAACGAGCCGAAGCCTACCTGAAGGCCGGACGTCCGGAGATGGCGGTTCCTGAGTATCAGAAGATCCTTGCCAACCCTGGCGTTGATCCTGTCTCTCCTCTGTACTCCCTGGCGCATCTCGGTCTGGCCCGCGCCTATGCTCTCCAGAACAATCAGGTAGCCAGCCGCGGCGAGTATGAAAAATTTTTTGATCTGTGGAAGAATGCGGATGCGGACGTACCCATCCTGAAGCAAGCGCGCATCGAGTACTCCCGCCTGAAGTAAATTTACTTATCCTGACAGGATTTTCAAACTCTATTGAGGCGCTTGAGCCCCTGCCGCGCCAGATCGGCAATGGCTTTGGCAAGCAAGACGGAGGCGTTCAATGATTCCGTCCGCTCCAGGCGAAGATTCAATTTCTTGGCATACTCGCGAAAGAAAATATCCACGTCGTAGAGAATTTCAACATGATCGCAGAGAAAGCCGATGGGCTGAAGCAAGACCGTCTTTGCTCCTGAGGCCGCTATGGATTGAAGTGTTTCTTCAACAGCAGGTCCAAGCCACGGCCCTCCGCTGACGCCCTGGCTCTGAAAAGCAAAATCCCACTGCGAAATCTCCGGCACGCGAGCAGCAACTAACTCTGCCGTGCGCCGGGCCTCCTCGGCGTAGGGATCGGCGGGCTGATCCTCTGAAGTTTGAATGGTGCGGGTGGGGACGCTATGCGCAGTGAAGAGGACTGGGACCGGCGCTCCAACCTCTTCGCTCAGCTTGCTCCAGGCCGGGCAGAGCCGCTCGGCAAATGCGTCAATCAAGAAAGGATGCTGCGCCCAGCTTTCGGTGAAGTCGATGCGCAGGCCGGAATTCACCACGGCGCGGCGATAGAGGCCCACGCTGGTGCGCGAGTTATGTGGCGCAAGGCAGAGGACCGCGGCTTCTTCCACGCCATCGGAGCGCATCTGGCGGACCACATCGGCGATATAGGGAAGCCAGTTGCGCATTCCAACGTAAACCGGAACAGGCGGACCGATAGCGGCTAATTCCGATTCGACCAAGCGAGCTTGTTCAAGGGTGATTTCAGTCAGCGGGCTGTGGCCGATGAGCGCGTAGCGGCGCTGAATCTCCTCGACAACTTCAGGCGGCAGCGGCCGGCCGCCGGTCACGTTGCCGAGGTACTCGGGAACCTGCTCGACCGTCTCCGGCGTGCCGTGAGCCAGCAGCAAGACGGCTTGTTTAGCCATGCGCCTTCTCCAATCGGAACTCGCGCACCATGCGCACCACGGCCTGCACGTTTTCCACCGGCGTACCGGGAACGATGCCGTGGCCCAGGTTGAAGATATGGCCGGGCCGTCCGTTGGCGGCACGCAAAATCTCGTGGACTCGTTGCTCTAAAATTTCCAGCGGCGCAAAAAGCGTGATGGGGTCGAGGTTGCCCTGCACCGCATGAGTGTGGCCCACGGCGCTCCAGCCCACGTCGAGCGGTTGCCGCCAGTCGAGGCCTATCACGTCCGCGCCGGTTGAGGCCATTTCGCCGAGCAGCCCGGCCGTATCGACGCCAAAGTAGATCACCGGCACGCCCATCTGCTGAACGGAATGAATGAGGCGCTGGGAAGCCCCGAAGACGTATTCGCGATAGTCGGCCAGAGCGAGCGAGCCGACCCAACTGTCGAAAATCTGAATCACATCCGCGCCGGCCTCGACCTGAAGGCGGCAATATCCCGTCAGCACCTCCACGATCTTGTCCAGCAACAGCCGCCATGCGCCGGGCTCCGAATACATCATCCGCTTGGTGTGGATGTAGTTGCGCGAGCCGCCACCCTCGATCATGTAGCTGGCAAGCGTGTAGGGCGCGCCGCAAAAGCCGATGATTCCCAGGCGATTGCGAAAATGTCCAGCGACTTTCTCGATGGCCCGCGCGACGTAACTCAACTCGGCGGCGCGGTCGGTGCTAAGAGCGCGGATGTCTTCGGCGATGCGGACGGGATGATGCACCACCGGCCCCTCGCCAGCCTGAAACTCGAAATCCAGGCCCATGGCTTCGAGCGGCAACAACAGGTCGGCAAAGATGATGGCCGCGTCCACGCCCAGCTTCTCGGCGGCGGTGATGGTGACCTCGGCGGCCAGCTCCGGCTGCTTGCAGATTTCCATCAGCGTGTGGTGCTTGCGGACGTCGCGGTACTCCTGCATATAACGGCCGGCCTGGCGCAGAAACCAGACCGGCGTGCGGCCTACAGGCTGGCGCAAGCAAGCGCGGACAAAGCGGCTGCCGTCGAGGCTGGCTTCGTCAGCGGGGTTGGGATCGGTTGAATGCATACAAGGTTGATTTTACCGGGCCGGACGGAACACGCCCGATCCAAAGAGTTATCGAGGGAGGAGATGCTCAATTCATATCGCACGCACGGCATTTGACCGCTTCACGGGAATCTAAGTAATATGTTCGCTATCGTCATTACCCTTGCAAAAGGAGCGCTCAAATGCATATCGCTACTCTCAGTCTTTTCGCCCGGACTTGCCGCGTCAAACGCGCTTTCCGCACGACTGCAACTATCCTGCTCGCCTGCTGCGCGCTGGCTCTTACCGGCGCTCCGCCGATAGCGGCAGCCAAGGACGCGCCGGCCGTGTTGCCCGCGCCGTCCGCCGGCAAGGCAATCATCTGCATCTACCGCGTATACAGATTCACGGGCTCCGCTTCTCATGACCATCTCTATATCAACGGCGTCTTTCTGGCCAAGCTCCTCAATAGCGAATACGCCTTCATGGAGGTATCGCCGGGCACGGTGGTCGTCGCCGGAGTGCCGGATATGTATTACGGAGGCATAACTCAGTCCGTCGGCGCGGCGCTGGCCGAGGCCAGAAAGAAGGAGAACGAACGGATTCACTTCGAAGCGGAGGCGGGCAAAACCTATTACCTGAAATGGACTGCTGGCGCCATGGGGACGGACATCAAAGTCACGCCCGAAGATCCATCAGTCGGCGCCAAGGAGATGAGCAAGCTGCATCTTTCCAAGCCCCCCGAGGACACGGATAAAGGAAAGCAGGAGCAGCAACCGCAGCAATAATAGGATCCGTGAGTCAGCCCTGGTAAGAATTGCAACTTAGCTGTCCTAAACGTTGAAGAGGGTGGGCTCCGGCCCATCCCCTTCGTTCAAAAATAGTCGAGCCTATTTCGTCTCCACGCCGAGAATGCGAATCTCCGGGTAATCGCCGTTCCAGTCAGGCGTAACTCCATCGAAGATCAGGCGGAAGTCATGTTCGCCGCCGGGGGCAAGCGGGGCCGCGGAGACCGGTTCCACGTCAATGTAGGGCTCGCGCATGCGGATGAGCATGAGCGGCTGAGTCTCGTTCTGAGCAACCTCATGGGCGAAATCGCGGAAAAGCACCTGCACGGTGATGGCAGTGACGGTGCGAGAGCCCTGATTGGCGATGTGTCCATCCAGGTAGGTGACCTTGCCTCCGGCCAGATTGCTGGATTCGCTCATGGCCAGGCGGGTCAACGAAAGGCTGCCCGCATAGGGGTCCAGGGGGGCGGAGATTGGCCTCATCGTGGCCTTGCCGCGGGCGTTTCCGTCTCCCAGAAACACGATGGCCGCGACAACCAGCAGGACAATGACTGAGGCCAAACCCAGCGGCAGCCAGTTGCGTTTTTCCTTCTCGGCGGGAGGGGCAAATCCGGGACCAATGTTCACGAGCGAAATTTTACACCCATACGCGATGTGGTGACCCTTGTCTCCCGCTTTTTGAGGAATTAGTATTGTAGGCCGTTGTACTAGACGATAGTTTTGCTGTTTTAAGGGTGTTTCAGGCCAGGAGGTATGGATGCCAGACAACAATCCTCAGAATAAAATGTTATCCCACCCATTTGAGGGCATCACGACGGTTGAAGAGTGCCTCAATGTTGCACACATCCACCACAGGGAGGCCGATCAACTCTTTGAGGGCGCGCAACAGGCACTGGCAGAAGACCGGCAGGAAGAAGCCAGGCTGTTGACGGATCTGGCCGTCGCGAGGCGGGCAAGGGGGGAGGAGTTCGAGAGGGCAGCCAGAGGCGAGATTGGCGACCCGATCGTGGCCGAAATCCGGGAGTTCGAGCCTGAAATGATTAAGAACTATACCCCCAATACCCCAACATATTCAGCACCAGAGGTAGATCTCCCCCCAGAATGGTTAGCGGAGATGAAACGGCCCCCGTTAGGGCCCATTGCCCGCGCTATGGCCTGGATTGGGAGCTGGATATCGCCGTGATTCGTCGGCTACGCGCGCCATGGGCGTACCTGCATTCCAGGCTCATGGACCGGCCCGGCGGCATCCGGCAGAACACGGCAATAGCCAGGTCCGTCGACAGCCAATTAGATCCTTCCTTCTCCCGGAAAGGATCGAGCTTACAAACCATGCCCAGGAGTAATTTTTCGCTCCCGTTACTGAAGGAATCCCTCGTTCCTTTGGTAAGGCAGATGCTTTCCCATTTTTGACCGATAGAAAAATCAACGTCACATTTTGTTTAGTTCTTTATGCTTATCCCGCGTCTTTCAGGGGTATGCTGTGTCTAATCAGGCAGGCGTGAGAACCGGCCAGCTCCAGAATACGTAACTCTTGCCGGAAGGCATTGAAAGGCAGGCTAGCGATGCAGACCAATTCCCCAGCCGCATTCATCTCCATGGCAGCGCCCTCCGGCGGACGAAGAGTCTCCCGGCAGACAGAGGATTTTGTGTACCAGGGATTCACGGTCGCCGCAATTTTGCTGGTGCTGGGAAGTCTCTGGATCTTTTGAAGATTGAATCCGGTTGTTGACGGGCGCCGACCGCGAAGCTATGAGCCCGATGCGGCATGCCCTGCCCGGCCTTCATGCGCCACTTCAGCGAATGTATCAAAATACAACAATCTGCCCTGAAACGATGCAGTCATTCCTGCAAATAGCCTCATTTTTCGCCCTGGTTGTATTGAAACGAGGCATATGACAGCATCCCTCAAGTTGTCCATATGTATCGAAACAATACACTCAGCCGGTTCCGCTAATTATTTGGCGGGACAAGCCGAAAGCGATTAGCCCCACCGCAGGTGGCGCCGCAGGGGTTCACCCGAACTGCGCGCGCTTGACGGTCTGGCGAAAATCATCACCCTTCATCTCCACACCGATGCACATCTCAGCCAGCCGCGACCTCATGCGGTCGCCGATACGGTCACCAAGGGTGTCCTCGTTTCTGGCGGGCTTGTCGCCCTTTTCCGCAGGTTTGAAACCGGCGCCAGCCGGCATGTCGGGGTAGTTGGTGGTGATAATGGTGGTCTGCTTGTCGTTGTAGCGGGTATTCAGAATCAGCGCCACCGTGTCCCATACCCACTCGTTGGGCTTTTGCGCGCCCAGGTCGTCCAGCACCAGCACTTCGGCGGCAAAAACCGGCTTCAGCAGCTCGAGTTCCGTGGTCTGCACCTGGGGGTTGTAGCTGTTCTGGATGCTTTTGAGCAGCTCGCGATAGTCGCAGAAGAGGCCGTGAACGCCGCGCTCTACCACCAGGCGGCGCAGCACGCCCACCGCCAGGTGAGTCTTGCCCACGCCGATGGAGCCGGTGAAGAGCAGCCCTTTGCCGGCGGTGTCCACCGGATAGGCCTCGACAAACTTGCGGGCCGTCAGGTGCGCGCGGCCAAGCGAGGGGTCGGCGCCGCGAAAGGAGGGTTGGAAGCCGTCCAGGGTGTAATGGCGGTAGCGCTCGGGAATCCGGGCCGCGGCCAGGCGGCGCTCCTCGCGCTGCATCTCCTGACATTCGCAGGCACGCGAGACCCATTGACCCTGCGTGTTAACCACCCGCACCAGCCCCACTCCATCGCAAATCGTGCATCCACTCATCTGAATTAAGCCTAGCGCAAAGACCGCCGGTGCGCAGCGGTGCGGTTCGGGTGCTTTATTGTGGAAAAGCGCGGTTGTAAAAGTATTTGGCCATAACTCGGCATGATTGCCTACAATCGGACGAGAAGAGGCTGACGCGATAGGGGTTGACTACAACAATCAAACGTAGAGATGCGAGGGCTGAATGGAAACCATCGTTGTGAAACCTAAACGGAGTTGGCCGGCCAGAAATTGGGGGTGGCTGGTGGCCGCTGTAATCGTGCTGTTTCTTTCTGCGTTTGCCGCGATTCTTCTTTTGGTGTTTTCCTTGATAAGGAACTCCGATGCTGCCAGGCTGGCAATCAAAACCGCGGAATCGAATCCAGTGCTTGCAGAGCAAATCGGCTCACCAATGAAGATCGGGTGGTTCATTTCCGGGAATATCGAGATTTCAAACGATGCAGGAACCGCGAAGTTGATGATTCCCATCTCCGGCCCAAAATCGAGCGGGACAATCTATGCAGAGGAGTTCAAGAATGCAGGTAATTGGCATCTGGAACTGCTCAAATTCGCACGGAAAGACAGCCGTGTACGGATCAATCTGCTGCCGGCAGAGACTGCATTGCCGCCGGTAACCCAATGGTAAGCGCGCTTGTTTAAGCTGTGTTGCCAATGGTTATGGGTTATCTCTTCCAGATGATAGCGCCGCAAGCTGCCGCATCACATGCGCCCGGCAATTGCTAAACCGCCCCAATCCCCCTACAATAGAAGCATTGCAGGAAAGGTCTGTCGCGAGAGATGCCCAAGGATAAGATTCATCCCAGCTATGCCGCGGTGCGCGTGAAGTGCGCCTGCGGAAACAACTTTGAGACCCGTTCGACCCACAAGGGCGACATACACGTGGAAATCTGCTCGGTGTGCCACCCGTTTTTTACCGGCAAGCAGCGCCTGGTAGACACGGCAGGCCGCGTGGAGCGCTTCCGCCGCAAGTTTGCCAAATCCGACGGAGCCAAGGAAGCAGCAGCAGCCAAGTAACCGCGCTCTGGCAACCGGCACATTCGATTGGGCCTCCGCCAAGGCGGAGGCCCAACTTCGTTTAGCAACTCGAAGGTATTTATGTCCGGCAAGGGCTTTACCGTGAAAAAGAACTGGGACAATCCCAGGGAACACGCCATGCCCGCCGAGGCGCGCGGGCCGGCTGAAGTGCGCCTGGGAAATATCGTGGTGGCTCCGGCCACGGTGCTGGCTCCCATGGCGGGGGTCACGGACACCGTCTTTCGCCGCTTCATTCGCCACGCCAGTTTGTTCTCCACCTGCGGTGGGGCAGACGCGGCTTCGCCGCAGATAGCAATCGACTCCGCACTGAGCAATCTGCAATGCGGCTGCGGCTTGCTGATGACCGAGTTCACCTCCGCCGACGGCCTCGCCCGGATGCGAGAGACCAAACGCCGGCGCTATCTGACCTTCTACGAGGACGAGCATCCCATCGGCGCGCAACTCTTCGGCGCCAATCCGGAGACGCTGGCCGAGGCGGCTCGCATTGTGGAAGAGACCGGCTTCGACCTGGTGGATTTGAACCTGGGCTGTCCGGCGAAGAAGGTGGTCGGCTCCAACGGCGGCTCGGGCCTGCTGCGCGATCTGCCGCGCATCGGCGAAATCTTTCGGGCAGTGCGCAAAGCGGTGACGATTCCCTTTACGGTGAAATTTCGTTTGGGCTGGAACGACAACGAGATTGTCTGCCTGGAGCTGGCGCGGATGGCCGAGGCCGAGGGACTGAATGCCATGGCTGTACACGCCCGGACACGAGAGCAGGGCTACAGCGGCCAGGCGCGCTGGGAGTGGATTGCCAAGGTCAAGCAGGAAGTGAAGATTCCGGTGATCGGCAACGGCGACATTCACAGCCCGGAGGCCGCAGCGGCCATGGTAGCCCAAACCGGCTGCGACGCGGTGATGATTGGCAGGGCCGCGCCGTCGAATCCCTGGATATTCCGCCAGATTGCGCAGTACACGGCCACCGGCAGCTACCAGCGGCCCACGGTGGAAGACCGCTACCGCATGATCCGGGCATATTTCCAAATGCTGCTGGACGAGGCTGAAACCACCAAGGATTTGCCCAAGGCCGCGCGGCTGGGCGAGACCTCCGGCAAGATGAAGCAGTTTGCCACCTGGTTTACGCACGGCGTGGCGGGCGGGGCCAAACTGAGAGCTGCCATCTACCAGGCGCGAACCGGGACCGAGGTGCTGGCCCAGGTGGACACCTTCTTCACGGCCCAGCTTGCGGCCCATTCGGAGTCCGGAGAGGAGCCGGCGATGGAAGACGCGTTGGCTGATTTTCCGATCGATATGACGGTCTGCGATTAGCCTCGCTCGACGGCCAACGCCCTGGGGTCGCCGCCGCCCATCCACAGACGGTCAGTGACGCCACATGGCAAAGTAAGCGATCACGCAGAAGCCGGCGAAAGCCATCACAAACACCGTCAGAACCACCCAGAGTACTGTGTGGTGACTGATGTGTCCTGGGACCGGCGCCGAAGGAGTGTCAGCCTTGGGAGGTCCCACCACGCGCGCCATTTCTATGCTGATGTTATCTTTACCGCCCGCCGTCAGGGCCAGCTTGAGCAGGCCGCGGGCGGATGATTCCAGTGTCAGACCGGGAGCGTCCACCATCTTCTCGATATCCAGCTCGGAGACAAATCCCCACAGGCCGTCGGAACAGAGCAGCAGCGTGTCGCCTAAAACCAGCGGGAGCTGCTCGATGTCGATCTCCACCTCCGGTTGATTGCCCAGGCTGCGGGTCAGCACCGAGGAGTCGGGATGGTTTTGAGCCTCTTCCGGCGTAATCATGTTGCGGCTGAGCAGGGCCTGCACGGCGGAGTGATCGGTAGTCAGGCGGTGCAGGCGACCGGCGCGCACCAGGTAGGCGCGGCTGTCACCGACGTGGCCGATCCAGGCGCATATTCCGGCGGCTCTCTGTTGCAACACGGCCGCCACCACCGTGGAGCCCATGCGCTGGAAGGGCGAGCCGGGTGCGTTGGCCTCCGCCACGATCTGCGCATTGGCGCGCGCCGCGGCGCCTCGGATGGCGTTGTCGACTGGGTAATCTGCCGGCAGGGCTGCCAGGTGCGCGTAGAAATTCTCCACCACCAGCCGCGATGCGGTGGCTCCACCGGCGTATCCGCCTATCCCGTCGGCGATCATCATAAGATCACCCAGGGCGATGCGCACATGGAGAACCGAGTCCTGATTCTCTTCGCGCGTGACACCGCGGTCGCATTCCTCGGCAAACAGGATAACTGGATGCCCAGAGACCGGTATCTCGCTCATATCTCAACCTCACATACAGAACCAATCCGCGCTTTACGGTGCAGCGCGGAATCATACAGAAACTATGCAAGCCGCCTGTGAAAAACTGCCCGCTTCTCCAGCAGAAAGTTTGCCGCAATTAGCTGGCCTGGTTCATGCTATGAATGTTTACGCAGGACCCAGCGAACCGTGGCCCGGCTTGTGCCAGGCTTCTTTCAACGATTTGTTCACCAGCCAGCCGGCTACGCTCTTTCTGGGGGAAAGGGAAAGAAATACAAAGAGCTAACTCACTTTAACACGGACATTTCCTTCCTGAGGAGGGGGAAACCGGGGAGACACTGGCGGCGGAATCTGTATTCATTTTCATCGCGTCTTCTTTGGTTCCTTTTCGGCGCGTCACAGTTCAAATCTCTCGGCCGCTGGGGCCTGCGGTATTTCGGGAAAAGTGCTGTCGTAGATTGAAGGTTTCTAATATGCGGAGCACCGTCTTCGTTTAGAGTGGCTGGAGGCTTGCTTCACTTTTTCCCCGGAGAAAGTCGATAGAATAGAAGATCGATCCAGGGATTGTGACCATGCGGCTGTTTTACAGGACTATTCCGCTGCTTCTGGCTCCGGGGCTGCTTGTGCTGGCCGGCTGCGGCAACGGACCGGTCACGGCAAACTCCCTGAATACAGCTTTATCCGTCACTCCCCGCACTGGTTCCATCGACACCAACTGCACCGGCTGCAACGCGGCCAACGCGCAGGGCGGCCCGGTAATGCAATTCACAGCCACGCTGGCCGGCGGCGGCGCTACGGAGGTCAAGTGGTCCGTTTCCGGTGGAGACGCGGTGAGCGGACCGGGGAGTATCAACGCCAACGGCCAGTACACGCCGCCACGTTACTTGACCGCCGACCATGCCGAGGTGGTAGTAACCGCGACCTTGGCTGCAAATCCCGGCCTCCGGGTCAACTCCGTGCTGACCGTGACGCCCGGATTCCTGCAACCGCTGACGCCGGAGAATGCGGCTCTGGGCGCCAATGGCACGGTCACCATCACCGGCGTTCTGGCCGAGGCGGGCGGCTCGACCGGCATCCGCTTCGAACTGGCTGGTTCGGCAACTGGCCAAGACCCAGTCCAGCCCAATAATCAGGGTTCGCTCGGCGCGGTGAGTTGCCTGCGCGACAGCCAGATCTTCACCTCCTGCACGGTCACCTATTCGGCGCCATCTTCGGTTCGGGCTACCAGCGCGACGTATGTAGTAGCCACTATGGGCGAGGCTTCATTTGGGCCGGGGTCCAAGGCTGCAGCCGTGGTGCTGATGAATTCGGCCGGAGTGACAAGCAATCCCGCCATGCACCAGGCCATGTCGCCGGCGACAGTGTTGCTGGGCAGCTCGGGCGGCAATAACACGAACTACGACACGCGCGGCAACCAGATTGTGGACTGCTGCAGCGGCACGCTGGGCGCGCTCATCGAGGATGCGAGCCAGCGCCAGTACATCCTGAGCAACAATCACGTGCTGGCCAATAGCGACCACGCCGTCGCAGGCGACACCATCATCCAGCCGGGGCTAATCGACAACAACTGCATGCCGCTGGGCGACAGCACGGGCGTTCAGCCGGTTGCGTCTCTCACCGGCTGGCTTCCGCTCATCTCGAATCAGACTAACGCTGACGCGGCGATTGCTCAAGTTACCTCACGCGCCGTAGACCCCGGCGGCAACATTCTGGAGCTGGGCGGCCGTCAGTCCGACGGCACTCTGGCCGCCGCTCCTCCCGGCATCAGCTCGACCGGCGGCAAAGGCGAGACGGCAACTCTCGATTTGCAAGTTGCCAAGAGCGGGCGAACCACTGGACTGACCTGCGGCGGCATCTCGGCAGTCGATTTGGACGTGACGGTAGATTATTACCTGGACTGCGCGGAGACCCGGCCGTACCTGACCAAGACTTTCACTCATCAACTGGGGCTGAGCGGCAACCAGTTCAGCGACGCGGGCGATTCGGGGGCGCTGGTGGTGGATACGGCAAATGCCGAGCCGGTGGGACTTTACTTTGCCGGCGGAACAGACATTTTGGGAGTCAGCCAGGGCGTGGCCAACCCGGCGGTGGAGGTGCTCGCCGAGTTAGGAACGCAATCGGGCGGGAGTTATACCTTTGTGGGCGCGGCCGACCATGCAGTCAGTTGCCTGAGCTATGGCGATAACACCATCCCATCGGCGCAGGGCCGCACGCTCAGCGATACAGAGACGGCGCGCGTTCAACAGGCCCTGGGGCAGGCTCGCATGCTGGTAAGCTCGGCGGCTGGCATCCTCGGCGTGGCCACAGGTAAAAGCAGCGACCGCGCAGGCGAGGCCGCGGTCATTCTTTACACCGACGAGAACAGGACAGTGAACGTGCCTTCCACCGTGGACGGCGTACGCACCATTGCGATTCCCACCACGGCCCACGCGGTGGCTTATGGCTCGGCGCCACTGAGTCCGTTCGAAAGCAGCGTTCCACCGCTCACTGCCTCAGCACTCGCGCAAGCAGTGGCCATCAAGAATCAAGCAGCCGCCAACCTGATGCGGCAGAACCCGGCCTTCTTCGGCGTGGGCGTGGGCCAAAGCCTGGACAACCCGCGCGAGGCGGCGCTGGTCATTTACGTGGACCGTAGTCGCCTGCCCGCCCAACTACCCGCGTCAGTGAACGGCCTGCGCGCTCGCTATGTGGTGATGGACCGGCTGCACGTGACGCGATCTTATGCGGCAGCGGCGCCGACGGGACTGCATTGCAGGGCCCATAAGCCAGCCGGCCAGGCAGCACGCCTCGATCTGCTCAATGCCGCCCCGCCGTGGAGCATGAAACTGAACTGAACCAACGGCGCCCAGCACTCACCCGCGCATGATTGCGGCAATAATCTGTTCGCCGTGGAAGCGGCCGTTCTCGATAAAAATCTCGTTGGTGCGCGCGCCGGCCACGATAACCCCGGCCAGATAGATACCCGGCACGTTGCTCTCCAGGGTCTCGGGGTTGCAGACGGGGCGGTGTTCCTCTCTTTGAAGTAGAATTCCCATGGACTCCAGAAACTGGAAGTCCGGATGATAGCCGGTCATGGCGAAGACGAAGTCGTTCTTGATAATTTCGCGTCCCTGGGGCGTCTCGATGACCACCGTGTCCGCCGTGATTTCGACCAGCTCGGAATTGAAGTACGCATGAATCTGCGCATCCGCGATGCGTTTTTCGATGTCCGGCTTGATCCAGTACTTCACCTGGTAGCTGATCTCGGCCTCGCGATGGACCAGCGTGACCCGCGCGCCGCTGCGCCACAGCTCCAGCGCGGCGATAGCTGCCGAGTTCTTGCCGCCTACAACCACCACATCCGTCTCGAAGAAAGGGTGTGGATCAAAGTAGTAGTGATGAACCTTGCTTAGGTTCTCGCCGGGAATGCGCAGGTAGTTGGGCAGGTCGTAGTAGCCGGTGGCGATCACCAGCTTGCGGGCTTGAATCGCGCCCGCGCGGCCGAAGCGGTCCGCGGTGTGCACGGTGAAAGCGCCATCACGGCCTCCAACCCGCTCTACGCGGTGGTACTGGCGGATGTCCAATTGATAAAGGGCCGCCACGCGCCGGTAATACTGAAGCGCTTCGTTGCGGTTTGGCTTGGTGTGGGTGCTGGGAAAGGGGACGCCGCCGATCTCCAGCAATTCAGGCGTAGTGAAGAAGATCATGTGGGCGGGGTAGTGGAAGAGCGAGTTGCAGACGCAGCCTTTGTCCACCACTACGGCGCGCAGGCCGGCCTTCTGCGCTTCGATGGCGCAGGCCAGGCCGGTTGGACCGGCACCCACCACCAGGAGGTCAAAGACCTCGTCCCGGGTTGCTGACGTTTCCAGCTTGGAGTCGCTCATGGCTTTAGATTAGGGCATTGGGGTGCGGATTTGGATAAGGAAACCAACACTTTCGAGCATGGCCTAAGCTCTTATGGTAGAATGGTGGAAAGTGATGGTGGAAAGGTAGAATTCGATGGCTTTGAACATCAAAGACGAGGAAACCAGCCGCATGGTCCGGGAACTGGCTGCCCTCAAAGGGGTCAGCCTGGTTGCTGCAGTATCCCAAGCCGTTCAGGAAAAGCTGGAAAGGGAAAAGGCTGCCAGAGGCGAGAGTCGCCTGGAATGGCTTGATCGAATTACGAAGGAAACAGCAGCAATCATGAACGATGGCCGAACTTCCAAGGAACTGATGGATGAACTCTACGACGACGAAACGGGGCTACCCAAATGATCGTTGATACGTCAGCACTGGTCGCGATTCTGAAGCGGGAGCCGGGATTTGAGATTCTGGCAAAGGTTCTGGATTCAGCGGGATCTTCGCACATCTCAGCATCAACTTATGTCGAGCTCTCGATCGTTGTAGATCGATGGAAAAACCCCACCATGAGCCGCCGGGTTGATGAATTGATCGAACAGTTCCGAATCATCATTGAGCCTTTTGACGCCGAGCAGGCCAAGATCGCGCGGCAGGCTTATCGGGACTATGGCCGTGGCAGCGGCCACCCGGCGAACTTGAACTTCGGCGATTGCTTCACCTATGCGCTGGCGCGGGAGAAGCGGGAGCCGGTGCTGTGGAAGGGCGAGGGTTTTGGGCATACGGATTTGCGCAGCGCGCAGGAGACGATATAGCGTGCATATCGAATTCTTCCCAGGGATCGCCCGGCAAATCTCACGCCACATAAAAGGAGTCGAGTGTTTCCCTAAAACTCTTGACAAGAGCCTGGATAGCGTCAGTAATGTTCAAGACGAGGTAAGCGTCGGCTACTTCAAGCGTTCGTACCAAGCATTCGAAAGTCGCGAGAAGGGATACGCTAGAATACCGGTCGGAATATGAGCTAACATTCGCGTGGTCGCCCTCTTTAGAGATCGAATCACCGATGCCGTAAACTCCCCAGTGTGCCCAGTCTGAAAGTTCATCATAAGGTACATCGTAGAGTTCTCTCCCTACCACATCCGCCATCTCCGAAAAGCTGACCGCTCCGCGCCAATTCTTTTGGTAGGAATCGGAAGAACCCGGCTTTGGATTGCTGACTCGATGTAAGTCTCCGAATTCCTTCAGACCTGCTTCAGTCCTTTTGACGTCCGCTTCATCAACAGGAATGCCGCTCTTTAGACGCGCTTGGATTCGGCGCCAGTCGTGAATGATGGAAAACGAGCGCCAACGCCTTGCGCGCTCCTCAGGCGCGTGAAACGCCCACAAGAACTGGTAAAGGCCTTCGATCATTGAGCGGGCAACTAAACCGGCGTCGCGGCGCGGTATCAGCAAGAGGACAGACTCGGCATGTTGCATTTGCTTATAGAGGAATTGAATCGCCATAAAGCCAAAATCGTCGTCCTCGCGGATAGAGATACTGCGTGAAGATTTGTCGGCGAGCGCAAGTGTCCTCACGACTTGCTCATGCAGAAATGGGATTTCACGTGGATCACGGTTAAACAACTTTCCTGAAGGCATGGATAGAGTTTAGCCGATAATCAAGCAGTGCATGACATCGAGCTAGCAAAATCCGTTCCGTTCTGAGTGCGCGCGCTCAGCAACTGGTCAAATCCTTTATTCTAGAAGAGGCGCACTTCGAGGGAGTACTAATGACCATCATCCGGCAGGAAGATTTTGTTTCGAGCGTAGCGGCGGCGTTGCAGTACATCAGCTACTACCATCCGGTGGATTATATTACCAGCCTGGCCAAGGCTTACGAGCGGGAGGAATCGCCGGCGTCCAAGGATGCGATGGCGCAGATTCTCATCAATAGCCGGATGTGCGCCGAGGGGCACAGGCCGATTTGCCAGGACACGGGGATCGTGAACGCATTTATCAAAGTTGGGATGGATGTGAAGTTCGAGCGTCCTGCGGACGGCAGCCCATTGGCCGATCTCCAGGCAATGGTGGACGAGGGCGTGCGGCGTGCGTACCTGAACCCGGAGAACAAGCTGCGGGCATCGATTCAGGCCGATCCGGCGGGCAAGCGAACCAACACCAAAGACAACACTCCGGCGGTGGTGAATGTGGAACTGGTGAAGGGCGCGACAGTTGAGGTGACGGTGGCAGCCAAGGGCGGAGGGTCGGAGGCCAAGGCCAAGTTCGCAATGCTGGACCCCGGCGATTCCATTGTCGATTGGGTGCTGAAGACGGTGCCGACGATGGGCGCGGGATGGTGTCCGCCGGGGATGCTGGGGATCGGAATCGGCGGGACGGCGGAGAAGGCGATGCTGCTGGCCAAAATCTCTCTCATGGAGCCGATCAACATTCAAGAGCTGAAGGCGCGGGGAGCCAAGACGCGCGCGGAGGAGCTGCGGCTGGAGATCTACGAGAAGGTGAACCAGCTGGGGATCGGCGCGCAGGGGCTTGGCGGGCTGACGACGGTGCTGGACGTGAAGGTGCTGGATTATCCGGCGCACGCGGCGAATCTGCCGGTGGCGATGATTCCCAACTGCGCGGCGACGCGGCACGCGCACTTTGTGCTGGACGGGAGCGGGCCGGTGTTTCTGGACCCGCCGAATCTGGATAACTGGCCGAAGCTGACCTATGATGTGTCGGCGGCGCGGCGGGTGAACCTGGATACGGTGACGCGCGCGGAGGCGGCACGATGGAAACCGGGAGAAGTGTTGCTTCTGACGGGAAAACTGCTGACGGGGCGCGACGCAGCGCATAAGCGCATGACGGAGATGCTGGACCGGGGCGAGAAGCTGCCGGTTGATTTTCGCGGACGGTTCATTTACTACGTGGGTCCGGTGGACCCGGTGCGAGACGAAGTAGTTGGTCCGGCGGGACCGACGACGGCGACGCGGATGGACAAGTACACGCGGCAGATGCTCGCCCGAACGGGCTTGCTGGGCATGGTGGGCAAGAGCGAGCGCGGCACGGCGGCGATTGAGGCGATCAAGGAGTTCGGCGCGGTTTACCTGATTGCGATTGGTGGAGCGGCATATCTGGTGTCGAAGGCCATTCGCGGGGCGCGGGTTGTGGCCTTTGCCGATTTGGGGATGGAGGCGATTTACGAATTTGATGTGCGCGATATGCCGGTAACGGTGGCCGTGGACTCGAAGGGAACAAGCGTTCACCAGATGGGACCGGCGGAGTGGCAAAAGCGGATTGCGGGAATTCCGATATTGCAGTGAACAGTGGTCAGTGGATCAAGCGCAGGATTGCGTTGACGGCCTCGTCTGGGGTGAGCGAGTCGACGGGAATGGAGACGTGGGCCATGCGGTAGAGCGGCAGACGGCGCTGGTAACGGGCAGCGAGGTTAGCGTGGTCGGCGAGGATGGGACGCGTCTGCTCGGTTCCCTGGCAGCGATTGAGCGTCGTGGCCAACTCCACTTCGAGATGGACCAGCAGCGTTCCCGGAGCGGCGAGCAACAGCGTGCGCGTGGCTTGGTGCTCGATGGCGCCGCCGCCGAGGGCCAGAACCAGAGAGTCGCCAGCGGCAAGGCGCGCGATGGTGGCGCGCTCGCGCTCGCGGAAGGCTGCTTCGCCGTGGCGGGCGAAGAGCTCGGCGATGGTGATGCCGGCTTCGGCCTCGATCACGTCGTCCACATCGATGAAGCTCCAGCCTAGGCGCGCGGCGAGGAGCGGGCCGAGCGTGGTTTTGCCGGAGCCCATGAATCCGGTGAGGACGATGCGGCGCGGCGCGGCTGCGGATTGGGCTGGCTTGGTCAAGGCAACATTCCCGCGGCAACAGTTGCCGCTTTCTCTCTTTTCAGTATAAGGAAGCTAAGTTCCGGGGGCGCGTTCGGTTAGCCCATTGCGATGATCATGGCACCGGCGGTGATGAGCAGGCCGCCGATGAGGGTTGGAGGGGTGAGTTTTCCGCCCGATTGCAGAGATCAGAAAAGGCGCACACCGGGGTTCGTGGTCTCCCACCCATTTTCGTTTTGAAACTTAGATTTCAGACGCATGCCACTTGCCCATGCCGCCCTATACGTGGTTCCGCATACAGCGGATTAAGCCGGCGTGATGATTTGCGACGATATTGCCAATCGCTCTTTTCCATGATATAAGCTAGGTCGGTTGCCGCTTTCCAACCTGAAGAGTTGTGCATCTTCGGATGTAGCGAAGTTTGCCATCGGCAGCCAATTTGTGCATCCCCCGACAGCCCTCCTAATTCAATCGCCCGGATGCTTCCATCCACAAGCTGTTCACAACTCAAGAAAGGAGCTTTCCATGAAGATTGGCAAGATAGTGCTAACGTCAGTCGTGTTCTTCTGCACGGCTTCCATGTTAAATGCGACCACCATTGCTCACACCTGGGTTTCCGGGGCTAACGGCAGCGATACCAACCCCTGCACGCGCACCGCGCCCTGCGCCACCTTCGCCGCCGCAGCGGCCAACACCACGGCAGGCGGCATCATCTCCGTGGCGGATCCCGGCGACTTCGGCCCGGTAGACATCACTAAGTCGCTCACCATCGACGGCACCAATGGAGGCAGCATTACTCAGACCAACAGCACCGGCATCGGCGAAGTCGACGCCGTAACGATAGGCGTCTTAAGCGCGGTGAATGTTACTCTGCGCAATCTCACCCTCAACGGCTTCGGTCAAGGGTTTAACGGCATCTGGGCGGGAGGCCCGGTAAATCTGACCATCGAGAATTGCCTGATCGAGAACTTCAAGTATAGCGGCGTTGCCATGGCAGGCAATGAGGAGCAAAATGTCGTCATAAGAAACACTGTAATCGTGGGCGGCCAATCAGGCTTCAATGTATTCGAGTCCGTGCCCACCCACGCCACGCTACAGAATGTGACCATCCAGGGCGCATCAAATGCGGTCTCTGTGGGTTCGGGGATCACGGAAATCAGCAATTCCGTGCTCACGCAGAATACTATGACGGTGCTCGCCGGCAGCGGCGCAACTGTCAGCGTGGACAGTTCCATGTTGACTATGAATTGGACAGCGGTATGCGCCGATGCAGGGGCAACGATCCGCCTGGTGAACAACGACATCTTTGACAATGAAAACGGAGTTTTCAATTGCGGCGGGCACGTGATGACCAATGACAACAACCGGGAAAGCGGCAATATCAAAGGAAATTCCATACACGCAGCAGATGTATCCCATATCCCGCTGTTTTGACGGAGAAACGGAAACGATGAGAATGAGGGCGGCCTGCTGATTTGCCCATGGAAGGGCGCACGGGAAACGGTCCATTCGCGGGTTGGGGCGAGTATAGGCCCGGGCCTAAAGGCCGCGCGTAGATTCTCTTTCATTCAGTGGGTTGAAACCCCCTGCTCCCTCCGGATGCTCTTCGTGAAAAGGCACTACACTCGAAATCATGGAGATAGGCAGGGCGAGCAAGACGGCATTGGGCGTGGCGATTCGGCGCGCGGCGCATCAATTGGTGGACGCGCCCCCGGTGCTGGATGATCCGATTGCGGTGCGGCTGGTTGGCGAGGGCTATCGTGGCAAGATGGGGCGCGCCTCGCACCAGGTGGGACGGGGTTTGCGCGCCTTTATGGCGGCGCGCAGCCGGTATGCGGAGGACCAACTGGCGGAGGCGGTGGAGCGGGGAGTGAGGCAGTACGTGGTGCTGGGCGCGGGGCTGGATACCTTTGCCTATCGCAATCCGCACGGCGGGCTGCGGGTCTTTGAGGTGGATTTGCCGGCGACGCAGGAGTGGAAGCGGGAGATGCTGGGGGAGGCGGGAATTGCACTGCCAGAGGGGCTGAGGTTTGTTCCGCTGGATTTTGAACACCAGACGCTGGCGGAGGGGCTCAAGGAGGCGGGATTGGACCGGGGCGCGGCAGCGTTTTTCGGGTGGCTGGGGGTGGTTCCCTACCTGACACTGGATGCCTTCAGGGCGACGCTGGGGGTGATTGCGCAATTGCCGGCGGGGAGCGGGGTGAGCTTTGATTATGCGGTTGCGCCGGAAACCTTGAGCGCGGTGGGGCGCAAGGCCTTCGACGCTTTGGCGGAGAGAGTGGCCGCCGCCGGAGAGCCGTTTCAACTGTTTTTTACGCCGGAGGAGATGGAGGGAGAGATTCGCCGGGCGGGATTCCAGCGCATGGAGCAGTTGGATTCCGACCAATTGAACGAGATGTATTTCAAGGACCGGGAGGATGGGCTGAAATTGTCGGCGGTGAAGCTAGGGAGGGTGGTAACGGCGTGGGTGTAGAAAAGCAGGGAGTAGTGACTAGGGAATAGGGAATAGGGAATAGAAAAGAACTATAAAAAGCTATAAAAACTGTAGATATCGCACCCTTTTCGCAAAGTACACAAAAAGGATGGGGCACTCAGCATAAATACTTTAGTTGTATATATCCCACCTTCGCCGATTTACAAAAACGTAAATCGGCGAAGGTGGGGCACCCGCGCTAAGATGAGTCATGCGCAAGTTTGCTTATTTATTCATCCTGCTGGGGCTGACCGGCTGCGGCTACCACACGCTGGGAGCGGCCAGCCACATGCCGCCCGGAGTGGAAACACTGGCCGTGCCGGTTTTTGCCACGCATACCGAGGCCTACCACACCGAAGTGGTAATGACCGAGGCGGTGATCCGCGAATTTATTACGCGCACGAGGCTGCGGGTGACTCCGTATGCGAACGGAGACCCGGATGCGGTGCTGCATGGAACGATTCTGAAGGAGACGATTGAGCCGCTTACCTACAATTCCTCGACGCAGGAGTCGTCCAGCTTTCTGATCACCGTGGTGGCTTCGGTGACGCTCACCGGCAGGGACGGCAAGGTTCTCTTCGAGAACAAGAACTACGTTTACCGCGAGCAATACCAGTCGACGACTGACCTGTCGAGCTTCATCGAGGAGAACCCGGCGGCCATGGAGCGGCTCTCGCGGGAGTTTGCGCGGCAGTTGGTGGCCGATATTCTGGAAGGGTTTTAAGGGCTAGAGCGGATTGCGCGTGGTGATATACTTTTTTCCATCTATGATGGACCGGAATGCAATCATGCGCCAGATTGTGGGATGGGCGGCTGTCTCCATTTCCGCTGTAGCAGCTTGCTTTTGGGCGTTCTGGGGCATGAACGAGAACTTTCATGAAGGCTGGTATTACCCGAGCGTTTGGCAGAATATCGGCCTTATGCTGGCTCAATACCTGAGCCCAATGCTGGTCGTGATGTTGATCAGCGTCCTTGTGCTTCGCTGGCCCCGTCTTGCACTTCCTCTGCCAGCAGCATTGGCTCTTACTGTGGCTTGGTTGTTTCGAGGTCACGGCGCAGCCATCAGTCTGATCGCCATTCCGCTGGTTGTGATGGGAGTGCTTTACCACTTTGGCCGTCCCCAGCCTCGCCGTTGGGCGTGGAGATGCCTGATTTGGCTTCCGCTTATCACGGTAGTTGCTTGCGGCATATATCCTGCCTGGATGGCGGCTCATCGTTTGGACGACGGCAATTACGGAATGCGCCGGGTGGAAGGCAATGGCGTCACACTCATTTGGTCGCCAGAGGGACCGGGATGGCCCACACGCGGCGTCTCCTGGTATGAAGCGGTTCGAAGCTGCGCTTATTTAACCGCCGACGGTCATTCTCTGGCCGGGTTACCTCAGAATGTATGGCGATTGCCGACCGTTGACGAAGCCGTCCGCTCATTGGTCTTTCGCGGCAAAAATGCCGGAGGCGTTTGGGATCCGCTTCTTCATCGCGCGCAGTACCGGACGACACCGGATAAGGACTCGCCGCTTTGGAAGGTTCACTCACAAGTAATCTACTGGTGGACCGGCACAGAGATCGACGGAAATCGGGCGTATTACATCAGCAACAATGGCTATGTGATATCGGTTCCCAAGAAGATTGCGCCGGGCTATTTGGCATTTCGATGTGTGTGTGAACCATCCAAATGAGGTGTCTGTGATTCCCATGCATGGGCGGTTCAATTGAGACAGAGATTCGAGCCACCGGCTCATTTTACTAGCCTCGCAGCGCCGTAAACTGTATTCTGTAACCGCATGGCCTACGTACTGAGAAGCCGGAGTAGCAAGCGATGAGCGGGGCGCGCTGGGGCGCGGGGTTTAGCGCTGTGGGCCGCTTTGTGGCGGAGATGGAAGCCGCGGCGGCCGGCAAGGGCGCGTTGAAGCCCGGTTACGTGCTGGCCGGCGACGAGGTTTTTTTGCTCGACCGCTGCCGCGAGGCTGTCCTCAAAGCCTACGTGCCGCCTGAGTTGCGGGATTTTTGCCTTTCTGATTTGGACCTGGCCTCGACCTCGATCTTCGAAGTGCTGGACCGCGCACAGACGCCTTCGCTGATGGCGCCGTTCCAGGTAATTTTTGTGCGCAACGTGAAGCAGCTTTATACGCGCGGAGCAAAGAAGGACGAATTTGCGGCGCTGGAGCGCTATTTTCGCTCGCCCAATCCGCAGGCGCTGATCCTGTTTCTGGCTGACTTCATCAGCATCCCTTCTGACATTCGCCGCATGGAGCTGGATGACAAGAATCGCTTTGAGCGGCTGACGGAGACGCTGGGCGAGCACTGCGGCATGGTGGAGCTGGCGCGGGTGAACGAGGAAGACGCGATGCGCTGGGTGGCGGCCACGGCGCAGGAACAGGGCGTTCGCGTGGAGGCCGACGCCACCCGTGAGCTGGTGGACGCGCTGGGCGCGGACATGATGCTGATCTCTTCGGAACTGGAAAAGCTGCTGCTTTACACCCTGGGCAAGGGACGCATCACGCTGGGCGACGTGGAGACCATGGTGCTGGCGGCCAAGCAGCGCTCGCTTTACGAGCTGACGGACGCCATCAGCGCTCGCGACCGGACGCGCGCGCTGGCGCTGCTGCACGGCCTGCTAAACAGCTCGGACGCCGGCGAGGACGCAGCCATCGGCCACCTTTACATGCTGGCGCGAACCTTCCGGCAGATGCTGGTGATTCTGGAAAAGAATGTGCGCGACTCGCGCGCCATTTGGCAGGCGCTGTGGCAGGGTTTCAGGATGCCTCCGTTTGCCGCCGACGACCTGATCCGCCAGGCGCGGCGCTACAAGAGCCGGCGGGAGCTGACGCGGGCGCTCAAGCTGATTGCCCGGGCCGACCTGGAGTTGCGCTCCTCGCCGCCGGACAAGCGGCTGGTGCTGGAGCGGCTGGTCTACGAACTGGCCTCAGAGCCGAAGCCGGCCGCGCCGGCATGGGCTTCATCCCAGCTATTATTCGAAAGTTAGGGTTTGCCGATCGCATTCAGCCAAAGGCCATAGTGCAGGTCGTCCTGCTGAACATGATCGGCGTGCAGCTGAGACAGGAAGCTCAGTGAATCGCTGTCCAGGGCCAAGCCGTCCCGATTTTGACGGGAAGCAAGCACGGCCACCTGCTCCGTGATCCTTTGGTGATGGAAGCGGTGCAGATCCATCTCAGGATACTTTGTGGCCTCCATCATTCCTTCCTCCAATGCGAAATGAGTAAGAGTGAAGTCCGCCAACTTGCGCAGTAGCCAGCTGGTGCGGCGCGGATCCGCGTCTTTGGCCGCCAAACTCTGTATTTCGTTGATGGTTTCGAACAGCGCCCTATGATCGCAATCGAGCATTTTGACGCCCACGCTCAACTCGCCGTTGTTGGTCATTTCCACAGTCGTCCTCCTACTGAAGATTGGCCGGCGCAACCGTCCGAGGCCGGGAAGCAAAGAAAAGTCTGGGGAAGTCCACGCGGGCGATCGTCTTGCCAGAGCGGCCTTAGGATTTAATGCGCGCCGTTCTTGATCAGGCATGCGCTGTAGGCCATGTCTGTCTTCAGAATATGGCTGGTTAGCCAGTCGTTCAGGAAGTCCAGCAGCTTGAGATTCAGCGTGATTTCGCCCTTGTCGTAGAGCAGAATGTAGTCCTCGACCTGTTTGACCAGCTCGCAGTGCTTGACCTTGTGATCGGCCAGGCCGGGGTATCTGGCGGCCGCCATCATGGCCTCTTCATCAGCGAAGTGGGTGTGTGTATAGTCCGCCAGCTTGTGCAGCAGCGAACCGGTCATGCTCTGCGCCTGGCCATTCATCATCGCGGAGTGCAGGTCGTTGAGGATCGTAAACAGGACGGTGTGCTGAGTGTCAATTGTCTGCACACCCACAGAGAAACTTTTATTCCAAGTTATTAGCGCCATCTGCAATCTCCCGCCTGAACCAGCCTACAAGGAACCTATCGACTGGCGAGGCAAAAAGGTTGAGCGGAATCTGTTGCGTGGGGCACGACGGAGGCAGCTCAGTCCACGCCGCGCTCATTGAGCCAGGGGCCATACTCCCGATCCATGCTCTCGATGTGCTCGGTGTAGGATTCGCGCAGGAAGCAAAGCAGGGGGCGCATCTGCATCTGCTCGCCGTGTTGCACGCGATGAGAGGTCTGGAGAATCTGCGCCAGCATGCGCTGGTGCTCGGCACGGTGCTCCTCCCGGCGGGGAAAGAGGTACTGATTCATGAGCTTCTCTTCGCTGGAAAAGTGCATGCGGGTGAACTCGATAAGCCGGTCCAGCACCTCGCAGACCTGTTCCCTGCCTGAACCGCGGACCACCGCCAGGCGAAGCTCGTTCATGGTATCCATAAGGATACTGTGTTGGTCGTCCATGGATCTGACGCCGACGGTGCAGGCATAGTTCCAGGTTAAAAGGGCCACATAAGCCTCCATGAATCACTATTGGAGGTATCGGTCAGATGGGGTCAGGTGTTACCGGTAATCGTTCGGCTCACGTGACCAAGGTTTGCCGGAGATTTCTCGAGGATAGCTTTGTGGCCAGAACTAGAGCATTTTTCATTGGTTGAACGGCCCGGCCGCCGGTGGATACTACATGATGAAGGAGCACCGTGGAACTGAACGCGCTGATCACACCGGCCAACACGATTGCCGCGCTGCTTGCCCTGACGCCGTTTCTGGCTGCTGCCTTCTTTCCGCAATGGGCAGCCGGGCGGGCACGCTCACTTCCGCTCTGGGCGCAACTGGCGTCTCCCGCAGTCTTATGCGCGCCTTACCTGCTGGTAGCCACTGGAGGCGGCGTCTTCCGCTGGGGCTGGCTGGCGTTGTATGCGCTGCTGCCGGTTGCGGTGTCAAGTTTGCTTTGGCGGGCGGGGCGGGCTGATCAGAATCAGCACGGCAACTGGCGGGATTATCTGGTGCTCGCCATGCTGGGCCTAGCGGTTGATCTGCGCTGGTTTGAGGGCGCATGGCCGGCCCATTTGGCGATCTTCAACAAGGTACTACTGCTGGACGCTGGAATCTACGGCTTCATCGCGCTGCGGCAACTGGAGGGGACCGGCTTTGACCTGCGCCTGCGACTCCGCGATGCCGCCATCGGCTTGCGCGAGCTGGCCTTGTACACGCCGATTGCGCTGGCGCTGGGCCTGGGCCTTGGATTTCTGCATTTTCACGCGGGATGGCCAGGTTGGGCGCAGATAGCAGGCGCATGGATGTTCACCTTCTTCTTTATTGCCGTGCCAGAAGAATTATTTTTTCGCGGCTGGCTGCAGAATCTTCTGGAACGGCGCGTGGGGCGCACCGCAGCGCTGATTGTGACGGCGATTCTCTTCGGCCTGGCGCATTTTAACAAGCGGGCGGCGAACTTCAACTGGCGCTACGTACTGCTGGCCGCAGTAGCGGGCGTCTTCTATGGGCGCGCATGGCGCAACGAGCGCCGAGTAGGCGCCTCGGCGATCACTCACGCCTCAGTGGACGCCATCTGGTCGCTATGGCTGCGCTGAGGTCGCGGGCCTTTGAGTGTGCGCATAGGTTATATAGCCCAGCCCCACGCGCATGTTATGACTGACTGGACCGGGAACGGTGATGGCGATGGTGATTCCCAGGATGGCGTGCGCCATGGCCAATGTATAAATGTTGCGGTAACGGAGGAAGAGCAGGCAGGAGGCCAGTCCCCAAAGCAAAGTGACCGGCGCAAGAATGGGATTGGGCAGATGCGCAGCAGCGAAGATGAGTGCGGCTACGATGGCCGCGAGTTTTGCGTTGGGAAGCAAGCGCAGCAGGCGCGACAGGAAGAAACACTGCATCAGGAGTTGCTGCACGAAGGTCCAGATGATATAGCCCGCATAGGTTTCGATGAAGAGGAGAGGAGTGGCGGGAACGTGCAGCGTGCGCAGCCAGACGGCAAGGACGACGGACCCAGCGGAGATCAGCAACGCCGCGCCCACGATCCAGAGCGAGCGAAGAAAGTTTTCCCGGCGCAGTCCCATGGCCTGCAAGCCTTCGAAGGAGATTGAGGCGATGGCCACGACGGCGGCGGCCGCAACCCACCAGAGAATTCTTTGCCAGGAGCGGGGCGTCCAGATGACGAGCAGAATCAGCCCATAGGCAATGGCCAGCTCGAGGAGGTCGCGGCGGCAGCTTCTTGCGGCCAAGAGCTTCTTCCCGTCCGTGTTGAATTCGGCCGCTGTCATGCTTTTGTCAGGATGGCCAGCGAATCCGGCAGAAGAGAAGGCGACGAGGCCGTGAGGCGAATTGGGCCGGCCTTGGCGGTGGATTGCACGATGGCCAGGCAGAGCCCGTTCAACGCCTTGCGCTGCTTCGCCTTGTAATCCTCGTGGCTGCGCGGGTTGCCGTTGTCGACACCGATGATCCTTCCCTGGCCCTCGATGCCGAAGGTGATGAGATTGTCAGCCACTGGGACAATGCTTCCCTGCTCATCCTGAATCTCCACGATGATGTGGGCAACGTCGCGGCGATCCGCGCTGATGATTTTGCGATCCGCGTTGAGATGAATTCTGGCCGGCTCTCCGGTGGTCGCAATCTCAATCGTCGAAACGATCTTTCCATCTTTCGTTCCAACTGCCTTGAGCGTTCCCGGCTCGAAAGGCACGTCCCAGGTCAGGTGCAGATCGGATGTGGTGCGCGGGACGCGGGCGCGCGGCGCATAGTTTGCCCATTTGCCTTCCATGCCGTAGCGCGGAAAGCGGTAGCCCTTCAAGCCGACGGACCTGCCGTTGATGAACAGCTCCACGGTGTCGCAATTGGTGTAGCAGGTGACCGGGATGAACTGACCTTCCCTGCCCTTCCAATTCCAGTGGGGAAAGAGATGCAGCACGGGAGCATCTGTCCATTGGCTCTGGTAGAAGTAGAAGCCATCCTTCTTGAAGCCGCAGGTATCGATGACTCCCGCGGTCGAGCCTTTCGCCGGCCAGGAGCTTTCGCCCAGATAATCGATGCCGGTCCACATGAAGTCGCCAGCCACGTAGTCGTAGGTCTTGACGAACTGCCAGAGTTCTTCCACATCAAGATTTTCGCCCGCGTGGTAGCGGGGACGGGCGTCATTGGGCGCGGGCAGCGGAAAGAGATTGCTGTAATCGCCGCGAATGCCGCCGATTCCCGGACTTTCGGTTCCGATAACGCGCCGCGCGGGAAAAGCTTCGTGATCGATGCTGTAGTACTTCTCAGCGCGATCGCGCCAACGGTCCACGTAGTTGTAGCCCACAATGTCAAGCGCGGCGAGAAACTCGGGACGCGCCATCTCAGCGAATGGCTCGCAGTAAACATGGTCGCAGCCCACGGTGACGGGCCGCGTGGGGTCTTCACTGTGAAAGATATGGTTGAGCCTGCGCAGCGTCTCCGCGCCCTCGGGATCGGATTGATCGGGAACCTCGTTGCCCGCGCTCCACAGCACCACACTGGGATGGTTGCGGTCGCGATGAATAAAATTCATCAGGTCGCGTTCATGCCATTCGTCGAAGCAGATGTGGTAGCCGTTTTTAATCTGATTCTTGGCGACCCGCCACTCGTCGAAGGCTTCATTCATCACCAGGAATCCCATCCTGTCGCAGAGGTTGAGAAACTCTTCCGCATAGGGATTATGACTGGTCCGAATCGCATTGCAGCCCATCTCGCGGAGGAGTTCCAAACGCCGCTCCCAGACGCGCTCAGGAACGGCGGAGCCCATGCTGCCTGCCTCCTGATGCAGGCAGACGCCATTCAACTTGAGATGTTCTCCGTTGAGCAGGAAACCACGATCCGCGTCGAAGACAGCTTCGCGGATTCCGATGGGAGTCTCGTAGACATCGACAATGCGACCGGACTCGCGCACCGTGCCGCGGATTGTGTATAGATATGGATGGGCAGGCGACCATAGATTGGGGCTGGCGACGGTGATGCGCTGAACAAACTCATACTCCGCGGCGAAGGCAATCGTCTGCGCGGCTTCCTGCGTTTGGAGAGCACGGCTATCCTTGTCGAGAAGCTCGGTCGTCAGCGTGCAGAGTGAGCCGGCCTTGCGGCTGTTTACGACCCTGGTCTTAACTTCAACGACAGCCGACTCCGGCGTCACATGATCGCAGGTGATAAAAGTCCCCCAGTGCGCGACGCGAAGCTGGCCGGTGGTCAACAGCCAGGTGTGCCGGTAAATGCCGGAGCCGGAATACCAGCGGCAGTTGGTCTGGTTGGAGTTGTCCACGCGCACCGCAATGACATTTTCGCCGCCGAAGTTGAGATGCGGCGTCAGCTCGTAGCAGAACGGGACGTAGCCATAGGGACGGCGGCCGAGATACTGGCCGTTGATCCAGACCTCGCTGTTTTGATAGACGCCGTCAAACTCCAGCAGTACGATTCGGTCTCGATCTGTCTCAGAAATGTGAAAGCTCTTCCGATACCAGCCGATGCCGGTGGGCAGATAAGCGCCGGGGCCGCTGCTGGATTCCTTTTCGTCGAAGGGCCCTTCGATGCTCCAGTCGTGGGGCAGATCGACATCGCGCCATCCGGCATCGGCAACGTTCATCGCCTGCGCACCGGGCGCGTCGCCGCGCTGGAACTTCCATCCGAAGTCGAAGCTCTCTCTCGTTCGCGGGGCGGAGCCGTCGGAAGCAAGCAGAGCCTGGGCGCGGCCCAGATAGGGCGCCACCGACGCCAACACCGCCCCGCGCGCGGTATTCGTTAACAATTCGCGCCGAGTCATCCAAGAACTGTTGTTCTGCTTATCCATTCAAAGAGCCTCTCAATGATCTGCAAATCGTTCAAATTATACTGCGCGAGAAGAGCATTTCTCTGCCTTTTCATTCGTGGAGCAGAGCGAAGACAGACGCTATTCGAGGATGATGGCGGGGTCGGTTTCATGGCCGCGGGTGGTCAGGGTGATGGCCGCTGCCAGGATGAGGCCGCCGCCGATCCAGGCGTAAGGGCCGAGATGTTCGCCGAGCAGCTTGACGCCGAGGAAAGAGCCGAGCGCCGGTTCAATGTTCACGAAAACGCCGGCGCGGGAAGCGGGGACGTGGTGGATGCCCCAGTTCCACAAGAGCGTGGTGGCGGCGGTGCAGAACAGTCCGCTGATGGCCAGCGCCACCCAGGCAATAAGGCTGACGTGAGCGAAGGGAAGCGGCGTGACGTTGGCGCGGGTAAGCGGGCTTGCAAACCACGGGCCAAGCGTCCAGAGAGCCAGCATCGTGGTTCCGGAGAGAATGGTGTAGGCGGTCACCACCGGCGGACTGTGCGTCTGCATCAGCTTCTTGCTGAGCAGAATCCAGGCAATGGCGGCAACGAGCGAGGCCACGACCATCAGGTCTCCGATGAGCGAGGGCTGGCCACGCGCGGCCAGGCCGCGGCTGCCGCCCAGCGCGATCAGCGCCGCGCCCACCGTGGAGGTAAAGAGAGCGAGCCAGCCGAAACGGTCGAGACGCTCGCCTGTAAAGAGCGTGGCGGCAACGGCCAGCATCACTGGAAAGGCGCCAACCATCAGCGAGGCGTGGCTGACCGTGGTGCGCGCCAGGCCATGAAACTGGATCAGAAATTGAATAGGGACGCCGAGGGCGGCGCAGAGGAGCAGCAAACGGGCCTCACCGGCGGTGAGCCGGAAGCGACGGCGATGGATGAAGGCCACGGGCAACATGCCCAGTGAAGCAAAGAGGAAGCGATAGAGCACCATGTACTCGACGCTCATCTCGTTGAGCGCGAGGCGGCCCCAGTAGAAACCCGTGCCCCACAGGCAGCCGGCGGCGAAGCAGGCGCCGTAACCGAGAAAAGCGAGACGCGGAGTGATTGTGGCGGGCTTTTCCATCTCTCTTTACTGTCGCACATGGGCGGGCCGAGACACATGGGATACCCCCACCCATACTTTGGACGCAAAGTCTTTGTTTTGTTGGGTTTACAGACGGAGTTGCGCTGTAAAGTCTTCAAAACAAAGGAGTTATTTGCAAAGTCGTCCAGGATAAGGAGTTACGGACAGTTTTGCCTCTTTTGGCAGCTTTCGGCTGGAAGGAGGTGCGAAGAAGACGTGTAGGAATGATGTTTTGTAGGAAGACTTCTGGGATCATTGTGCAACGAAACGAGGAAATAATCTGCAAGGACTGGCCGTCCAGGCGGGCGCTCGCTAATCGCTCGCATGGGGCTCGTGGTAACCCAAATCCCCAAATGCGTGGGATCTCCACCCCACAGACGAAGACCTGTCTGCGGGCACCCCGGAACTAGCCCCCCAGCGTAATCCAGGCAGCGATATACATCAGCATCACATTATGATATACTTATTGTATATCACAGGAGGCATTATGCGCACGCTCATTGACATTCCGGAAGAAGATCTCAAGCTGCTGACTCAAGTGGCCAAAAAGCTTTCCGTGTCGCGTGCCGAATTTGTGCGGCAGGTTGTCGCAACCTCTCTAGCGCCCCACCGCCAGAAGATGAATCATGCGGCCTTTGGAGCATGGTCTGACTTTCCCGAGGACGGAGTAGCGTATCAGGAGAGGATGCGCGCGGAATGGTAACGACGCCAGTTCTCTTCGACACCAACATTCTCATCGATTACCTGCGCGGCATTCCGCAGGCCCGCGTCGAGTGCGACAGGCATGCGGACCGCGCAGTCAGCATCATCAGCTGGATGGAAGTGATGGCAGGCTCAACCGCCGCCAATGAGGCGGATGCGCGCAGCTTCCTGCTGAATTTCTATACTTTGACTTTTGGCGTCGATGTGGCTGAGCGGGCATTCCTGCTGCGCAGAAGCAGCAGGAATAAACTGCCCGACGCCATCATTCAGGCGACCGCCGAAGCCGCCGGCCGGGTTCTCATCACACGCAACACGCGTGATTTCCCCGCAGGCACGCCAGGGGTGCGAATTCCATACACGCTCTAAATGCGATTGAGACTGGCCCCTTCGACAGGCTCAGGGCAGGCTGTCCAGGCGGGGACTTGCCGTCCAGGCAGACGGCGCTTCGCGCAGGGGGTTCATGGTTTCCCAGGTCCACAAATGCAAAGGACTTGGGACACCCGGCTCAAGATGAAGCCGCCGGAGAAGCCACAGCCAAAACATTAGCACCGTAAATTAATTTCAAAATAGTAAATGTTGCCTTTCAGCGGTCTGTAATGGTACAAATTACTCCAAGCGCACTGAACGCACAGCACTTTGCTTGCGTATTGTCAGTGTATGGTAGGTAGAATCAATCCCATGGCAACTCCCAACGCACTCTTCGCAATTATCTGCGTATCGAACCCAGCCCCATTGGAATCGAGGTTGCAGGCAATGTCGCGCTGGCCTTCGATAAAGGTATCCAACGGACAATGGCTGTTGATAGCTCCGTCTGGAACCACTTCAAAAGAAGTTTCCGACGGTATTGGAATCACGGGCGAAGAGCCTTTTATTTCCAACGGAATTGTTCTAAGGGTAGAGAACTATTTTGGTCGGAACCCGCCATCGACTTGGGAGTGGATTAGGACCAAAAAAGAGGCGGAACTTGGCACGCCAGCTTAAAGACGATCGAGACGATGACTCGACTCCGGACTCAATATCAGTCACGAGCGGGAGTGGTACCTCTGTCGATAATCTCTATGGAATCTATCAGCGACTAGCCACGATTGAATCCTCGTTGGCTTTCATAACGGCCGCAGTAGACGATACCAAGACAAAAATTGAGACCATCGCTAAAGAAGTAGTAGAGACAAAGGCCAAAATTGAAATACTGAAACCCATTGCCAAGGCGATAAGCAAAGGGGTCTGGGCAGTATTTCTTCTTCTGCTAACGTTCGGTCTCAGTGTGCTTGGAATGTGGTTGAAACATTATTTCAATTGGTAATCCTTAGCCACTCATCCTTAATCTTGGGTTTGTCAAAGGCATAATTCCAGAAGAAAGCGGAGACATTAGCACGCAAGAGTAGGTAGGATGGTCCTACATTGGGAACCGTAGAAGCGTTCATTGGTACGATCGGAAAATACTCGTGGCGAATATTCCTCGGAATCTTCTGCACGGCTGGATTCGTGTTGTTGTTCGCCGGAAAGTTGGGATTTTCGGATCTTTTTCAACCATATCGCCCGGCGGCATGGATATTGCTGGTACTGGCCGGCGTAATCTCTGCGACCTATCTCGTGACCTATTTGGTCGAGTGGTACACGATCAAACCGAAAAAGGGGGAAATAGCCTTCTTTCCAGACGCCTACAACAACGGATGGAGCAAGCAACATGAGACGCAGATGAATCTCCGCGTCTGCGGCACATTTACCTATTCGGGTGGAGCTGGGCGGCTGCTAATCATGAAGATGTATTTGAAACGAACAAAATCTCTTGATGATTTGCATCCACAATTCATTGTGCATGGCGGAAGCACAGTATCTGCCGATGAATGGTATCTGAATAAAGATATGCCAGAAAAAGTGATAGTTAACCTGAGGCTAACGCCGGTCATAGGAAAGCTGAAGCAACCCCTTCGAGCCATACTCATTCTCAAAGACAACATACATAGAGAGTTCAAAGTCGGCGAATTCGAATTCCCCTACATCGGCCCGTAAGAAAGTGGGGCAGCACTCAGAAATGCTCGTTCTATCATCGACTCTGGTTATTTGCGGCGGGTCCCGCTTTTGTAACCTGGCAAGCTACCGCGCTGTACAGCCCTCCTGAGACACTCCCTTAAGAAAAGTACCTATAAACGCCCTGATCGCCGGGAATAACCCTAAACTGTTGCAAAATCGCCTTCCCTCTCAGTGAGCGTTTTGGGGTGGCCTTGCGGTTGAATTACGGGCAAGCCGGGAGCCGCATCACTGCCGAAAACTGGCCTCATCGGCGAAAATATCTATAGATGGCGAAGCGGTTGATTGCGGCGGGATGGGGAGTGCGAGCGTGGCTGCTCCTAGCATCGATGGGGGCGGCGATGGGGGCGGCGCTGTGCGCGGTTGTGGCCGCGCAGGGGCAGATGCCGGATGCGCCAGCGCCAACCCTGATCCCCCAGGAGCGCGTATTGCCTGAACAGCTCGCCGAAAAGCCTTCGCAGCCGCCGGCATGCCAGATTCCAGCCGCGCCGCTGGGTTTTTCGTCTCCGGGGGTGATCAACCTGGGCCTGCGGAACAGCGTGGTTTCGCTGGACTTTCTGGATGAAGACCGGCTGCTGTTCACCTTTCGCGTGCCGGGATTGGTGCATCGTCAGGCCGTAGAAGGCGAGGAGCGGCAGATTCGCGCGGTGGTTCTCAAGCTGCCGGCAGGCACGGTGGAGGCCGAGGCGCTGTGGACGGTTCACGACCGGCAGCGCTATCTGTGGGCGCTGAGCGGAGGGCGCTTTCTGCTGCGCGACCGCAACAATCTGGAGATGGGCGATGCGACGCTGGAGCTGAAGCCCTTCCTGCGCTTTCCGGGGCCGCTCTTGTGGCTGGAAATGGACCCATCGCAACAGTTTCTGGTGACCAATTCGCGCGAGCCGGCAGCGGCGGGCGGTAAAGCCGACGATGCGGACAGTCAAGCCGCTCAGAGCGGGTATGGGCAAAAGTCCGATGGCGAGTCCGACCTGGAGGTGCGCATTCTTCGCCGGGACTCGGGCCAGGTGATGCTGGTGAGCCGCGCCCGCTCCACGGTGCATCTGCCCATCAACTCCGACGGCTACCTGGAGAGCCTGCGCGGAATGGGCAACGAGTGGCTGTTGAATCTGAAGTACTTCAGCGGCGGCAGCAAAATTCTGGGGCAGGTGGAGTCGAACTGCGCTCCACTGTTTGATTTTTTATCGCAGCGGGAGGTGCTGGTGACGACGTGCACTCCGCTGGGCGCGGGCAAGCTGGTGGCGATGACCACCGAAGGACGCCGCCTGTGGGATGCGGAGACTTCGGATGCGACGATGTGGCCGCTGGTAGTGAGGTCGCCGGACGGCTCCCGGCTGGCGCGGGAGGTTCTGACTGTCAGCCATCCGGTCAGAGCCGGTTCGACCATCGATCAAGGCGACATCCTAGGGCAGTTGGTGGAGGTACTGGACGCAGCTGACGGCAAGGTGGTGCTGAAGACGGCGGCCAGCCCGATCCTGGATGGGGGCGGAAATGTGGCGATTTCGCCCTCGGGACGTCGCGTGGCCGTGCTGAACAGCGGGGCAATCCAGGTCTTCGAGCTGCCGATGCCGGCGCCGATAATGCGGATGGAGCCTTCATTGCTGGCCCCCGCGGCTCACCCTCCCGGCCGCTAATTGGAGTTTGGCCGTGCGCGGGGAACACCGAGCCGTGTACACTGGGCTGCGGGAGAGATTACTTGTCCAAGACCGACGTTCGCTACGCGGTTGCAGCGCTTTCCGACTGCGGCAGCAAGCGCCCATCCAACGAAGATTCGTTCGGTATCTCCGCCGAGCACGGGGTCTATATTGTCTGCGATGGCATGGGCGGCGCCGCAGCCGGCGAGGTCGCCAGTTCCCTGGCGGTGGGCGAAGTGCTGCGCCTGCTGAGTGGCCGTGGCGAGTCCGAGCCACTTAATGAAGCGATCGAAGAGGCCATCCGCGCCGCCAACGAGACCATTCATTCCCGCGCCGAGGCCGACATCCAGCTCAACGGCATGGGAACCACGCTGGTGGGGCTGGTGACGGAAGGAAAACGCGTGCTGGTCTTCAACGTGGGCGACAGCCGCTGTTACCTGCTGCACAAACGCAAAGTGAAACAGATCAGCCAGGACCACTCGTTGATTGAGGAGCAGGTGCGAATGGGGCGCATCACTCCCGAAGAGGCTCTGCGCTCCCCGCTGCGCAACGTAATTACCCGCGCCCTGGGCACGCAGCCGAGCGTTGAGCCGGATATCTTTGAGCTGAAGGCCGAGGCCGGCGACATTTTTCTGCTTTGCTCCGACGGGCTGACCGGAGAAGTTCCCGACCCGCAAATCGAATCCCTGCTGGCTGCCGATCTGCCTCTCGAAGAGATCTGCGCTAATCTGGTGGAGGCCGCGAACCATGCCGGCGGGCATGACAATATCACTTGTGTGCTGGTGCGAGCGGAGAGCTAGGTCGATCTACTGAAAAATCACACATCGTGACTAAAAAAGTCGCAGAACCGGCACAATTGGCCCTCAGGAAGGACCTAATGCATCCTTTCTGTGGTAGAATATTCTTGTGAGCCAAAGAAAGCCACCGATTCGAACTACGAAGCTGGAGGAACATCGCCTCAAGGGAAAGAGAAAAGGGGCGCTGCTGAAAGAGCAGATTTGGTTCGAAGATGGGCAGGTGATTGCTTATAGCCTGGCCTACATCAATCTGAAGGTGTGCCCGGCGGACAATGGCCGGGTATTAGGCTACGACAATAGTCACGATTATCACCACCGCCATTTCATGGGAGTGGTTGAAGCCGTGGAATTCACAACCTATGCGGCCCTGGCTGAAAGATTTATCAAAGAAGTCCACGAACTCTGGAGGATCGAAGATGAACAAGAGTAAGCTCTCTATCGCAACAGGCACTACCGAGGGGTTCTTTAACCGTGTGCGCGGTCACGCCGCAAAGCTCGATCGCGGCGAAACCATTCCTCCGAGTATCGCCATCACGTTTGAGGATCCTTTGGAGATGCTGAACGTGCTTACCGCCGAACGGGTTCGCCTGTTGCGACGGGCCAGGGCTGGTTCTCAACCCATTACCGAGCTGGCATCCGGACTCAAGAGGGATGTACGGGCAGTCAGCCGCGATGTGGTGCGCCTAGAAAAGGCCGGCTTGCTGCGCACCAGCTATCGGGTCAATCCCGGGCACGGCAGGTACAAAGTCGTTGAGCCGGTCGCGAGGGAATACAGCCTGACGGCCAACCTGTAGCGAAGTCTGCGCGTTATTCCAATCTTGTATTCATTCGCCAATCGCTACATTAATCGTGCTTCTTGACCTTCTTGAAGAGCAGGAGCAGCGGGACGCAGAGCAGGGCGAGTAAAGCCATCAGGCGGAAGTTATCCATATAGGCCATCAGGGCGGCCTGCTGTTGCACGCTGCGGTAGAGCGCGCCCAGCGCCTTTTGATGCGCGGTGACCATGTCGGCGCCCTGGGAGAAGAGCCTGGCCTGGAGGCCGCGCACGAATCCGCCGGCTACGGGGTTTCCCGCGCTGGCGCTTGCGGTCAGATAATTTTGATGAGTCTGCGCGCCGCGCACCAGCATGGTGGTGACGGTGGCGATTCCGATGGAGCCGCCGATGCTGCGCATGAGGTTGTAGATGCCGGTGGCGTTGCCCATCTCTTTTTTAGGCAGGCGGCTGAGTGTCATGGTGGTGAGGGGGACGAAGACAAAGCCCATAGCGAGGCCGCTGACGATGTTAGGCACGATTACCGAGCCCATGCCGATGTTCAGGTTGATCTGGCCCAGCAGCCAGGTGGAGTAACCGAGCAGAGTAAAGCCGAAAGCCATCAGCCAGCGAGCATCGACGTAACGGACGAGGAGACCCGCGGCCACCATGGAAGCCATGGCGCCGAGGCCGCGGGGGCTGACGGACATGCCGCTCTGCAGCGCCGAGTACCCCATCATGGTTTGCAGAAACAGGGGCAGCATGGCCGTGGAGGAATAGAGGACGAAGCCATAGACGGCGGTAATCAGCGTGCCCATGCTGAAGTTGCGGTCGGCAAAGACCTGTAAATGAACGATGGGTTCGCGGTTTTTCAACTCGCGGACGATGAAGGCGATAAGCGCCAGAGTGGAGACGGCTGCCGTCCACCGCACCCAGGAGGCGGCGAACCAGTCCGACTCCTGCCCTTTGTCCAGCACGAGCTGCAATGTCCCTAGCCAAAGGGCCATCAGGCCGAAGCCGAGATAGTCGATTGCCCCTTTGAATTTGTGGCGGAGATAAGGCGGGTCCTCGACGTTGAGGTTGACCATGAAGAGCGCCAGGATGCCGATGGGGAGATTGATGTAGAAAATCCAGCGCCAGGAGTAGCTGTCGGTGATCCATCCGCCGAGGGTGGGGCCGATGATGGGGGCGACGATGACGCCGAGGCCATAGACGGCCATGGCGGTGCCGTGCTGGCGGGGCGGAAAACTCTCCAGCAGGATGGACTGGGCCAGCGGCTGCATTCCGCCGCCGCCTATGCCCTGAAGAACGCGGGCCACGATGAGCATGGGCATGGATATGGCCATGCCGCAGAGCAGCGAGGCAGCGGTGAAGATGAGGATGGAGATGAGCAGCAGGCGGGTGCGGCCGATGCGCCGCGCCAGCCATCCAGCGGCGGGCAGCATGATGGCAGTTGAAACAAGGTAGCTGGTGAGAACCCAAGTGGACTCATCGGTGGTGGCCGAGAGGTTGCCGGCGATGTGCGGCAGGGAGACGTTAGCCACCGAGGAGTCGAGCACCACCATGAAGGTGGCCAGCATGACGGAGGCTGCGACTATCCACGGGTTGGCCGCAGGCTTCCAGTCGTGGTGCTCGTCTTCCGCAAAGCGCGGCGCGCCGGTGGCCGTGCTCATCCGGCTGTCCATTCCCGCAGGTTGGCAGGCGACGCTGGAGGCAACGCGGCGCGGGTTTTTTGTTGAACTGACCGCATGGTCCATTCAGTATAACTCGACGGATATGTGCGGCCGGCAATTGACGCGAAACGGCGGCGCGAGTATTCTGCGGAGGGTGAATGGAGGAACGGAACCATGAACAGGCGTGAATTACTACAGTGGATGGGCGGTGCGTGTTCCGCGCTTGCTCTTTCAAGGTTTGCAATAGCCCAGGGCGCGCAGGGCAATCACTTTCTGGGAACCAGGTCTTCTCTGGAAGGCTACCGGATCCCGGAGTGGTTTCGCGACGCCAAGTTCGGCATATGGTCTCACTGGGGACCGCAGTCGGCCATCGAAGACGGGGATTGGTACGCGCGCAATATGTACATCCAGGGATCGGACCAATACCGGTACCATGTGGAAACCTACGGCCATCCCTCGAAGGTGGGCTACAAAGACCTGGTGGATAACTGGAAGGCGGCCAAGTGGGACCCGGACTATCTAATGAGCCTGTATAAGAAGGCGGGCGCAAAGTACTTTGTCAGCATGGGCGTTCATCACGACAACTTTGACCTTTGGGATTCGAAGTACACGCGCTGGAACGCCGTGAAAATGGGACCGAAGAAGGATGTGGTGGGAATGTGGCGGGATGCGGCGCGGAAGCAGGGCTTGCGCTTCGGAGTTACCGAGCATCTCTGGATCAGTTACAAGTGGTTTGCCGTGAGCCACGGCTCCGACAAGACCGGTCCGCTGGCCGGCGTTCCCTACGACGGCGTCGATCCGCAATACGCAGATTTGTATCATGATGCCGATTGCGCGCGCTTGATTGACAAAATCGAGTGGAACGACAATAACATTCCCGAGTTGTGGAAGCGTCATTATCTTGACCGCATGACCGATCTTATCGACAAATATCAACCTGATTTGCTTTATACCGACGGCCACCTGCCCTTCGAGGAGTATGGGCTGAAGATGGTGGCGCATCTTTATAACGTGAGCGCGCAGTTGCACGGCGGCGTGACCGAGGCGGTTTATAACAGCAAGGATGGCGCGGACTGCGCGATTGGCACGTGCGTGCTGGATCATGAACGCGGCGTCTCTGACGGCATCGCCGCGAATCCGTGGCAAACCGATACCTGCATCGGCCAATGGCATTACAAGCGAGGGCAGCAATACAAGCCGGCGAAGAAGGTAATCGATCTGCTGGCTGACATCGTGAGCAAGAACGGCAACCTGCTGCTGAACTTCCCGCTGCCCAACTCCGGCGCATTGGATTACGAGGAGATGGTTGTTCTGGATGGCATCACCAAGTGGATGGCGGTGAACAGCGAGGGCATCTATGCCACGCGGCCGTGGAAGATCTACGGGGAAGGCCCTTCGACCAAAGTGGAGATCAAGGCCGGCAACTTCAACGAGGACAAGCAGAAGGGCTTTACCGCCGAGGATGTCCGCTTCACCACCAAGGGCAGCACGCTGTACGCCTTTGTGATGGGATGGCCGGAAAAGGAAGCGGTGGTGCAAGCTCTCGGCCTGGCCAGCCCGCAAGCCCCCGGCAAGATCCAGAGAGTGGAATTACTGGGCTATGCGGGCGATCTCAAGTGGAAGCAGGATGATTCCTGCTTGCGCGTGGAAATGCCCGCGGAGAAGATTTCCGACGTGGCGATAACGCTGAAGGTAGAACTGGCGTAAAGCCGTTGGCGTGAGATACCGGGCGCAGGCCGGCGACGATGCCAGTCTGCGCCCTTTCGTCTTCACTTGATTAGAAACCATCTCAAATGCCATTCAGTCCATGCAAAGCGTCCCACAGGGGCTAAAGCCCGCGATCTTTCTGCCCTATTATCGGCACGACTAAAGTCGTGCCCTGACGCTTTGTGGCTCTGCGCAAAGATTTTCCGCAAGTGGTCAAGCCGTACCCTTTCAAAACCAGGTGATAAAACAAATTTTGTATAAAAGGAATCCTTCACCCGCAAATCAGAGGATTATGATGATTCCGGCGGTGAATCCTGCCGATAGGAATAGAGTTCGCCGGTGGAGCTGGAGGAAAAACCGATGAAGGACAAACATAAGAAGAAACATAAGGAGAAGGAGCGGGAGGAAATGCCAGCAGACGGCCATCAGGCGGGCGGAGACCTGCCTGCGCCTGAGCCAGACGATGCAAATGCACTGCATCTGGGAAAAGATTGCAACTATGAGCGCGAGCTGCGCCGGCTGCAAGTGGAGTTGGTCAAGCTGCAGGAGTGGATTCGCCACGAAAAGATGCGGGTGGTGGTGCTGTTTGAAGGCCGCGACGCGGCAGGCAAGGGCGGCGCTATCAAGCGCATCACCGAATCGCTCAATCCCCGCGTCTGCCGGGTGGCGGCGCTTACCACGCCCACGGAGCGAGAGACCACGCAGTGGTACTTCCAGAGATATGTTGCCCACCTGCCGGCGGCCGGCGAGATGGTTCTGTTTGATCGCAGTTGGTACAACCGCGCGGGGGTGGAGCGGGTGATGGGCTTCTGCACCGAGGCGCAGTATCAGGAGTTCATGCAGAGCTGCCCGGAGTTTGAGCGGATGCTGCAGCGCTCAGGTATTCGCCTGCTCAAGTACTGGTTTTCCGTCAGCGACGAGGAGCAGGAGCGGCGCTTTCAGGATCGCATGAAGAACCCCACCAAGCGCTGGAAGCTGAGCCCGATGGACTTGCAGTCGCGCAAGCATTGGGCGGATTACTCGCGCGCCAAGGACGAGATGTTCGCGGTAACCGACACCAAAATGTCACCGTGGTATGTGGTGAATGCGGAAAACAAGAAATGCGCGCGGCTGAACGTCATCCGGCATCTGCTGTCGATGTTCGATTACCGCGATCTGACGCCGGAGCCGCTGGAATTGCCGAAGCTGGAGAAGTCGAAATACGTGCGCCCGCCGATCCAGGAACAGAACTTTATTCCCGAGGTTTACCGGTAGGGAGGAAGGCTGATTCAGATTCAGGGTTATAGGTAATCTCGAAAAAGTTCTTCGGAGGGCGCAGCAACCACGCTCCGGCCCACCAACATACCATCCTCTGCGGCGACTTTGGAGCCGGCGGCTACAGCCGCCTGAACGCTGGCGACATCGCCGGCCATCAGCACAAATCCCTTGCCACCCAGAGCCATGGCCAGGTGGATTCGGAGCAGGGTTACGTTGGCGGATTTGACGGCGGCGTCTGCCACCGCGATGATGCTGGCCGCTGAGAAGGTCTCGATGACACCGATGGAGCGCAACTGGCGGGGATCGACGTCAACGGCGTTGGAGATGGCCGCCAGAACGGCGGGGTGCAGGCGGGCGATCTGCCCCTTTTCGATCAGCGATGGGCCCGCGGCAACCGCGCCGGCCTGAACCGCAGCCTCAACCGAGGTTACGTCGCCGGCCACCACGATGAGGAATTTTCCCGAGCAGATGCTGCGGGCCATGAGCAACTGAATATTGCCGGCCTTGAGCATCACGTCCTCGACCAGGAAACCGGTGGCCACGCTGGAAAGCTCGATAAGTCCGATAGAGTTGATTTCAGACACGAATTCCACTCCTTCTATGCGCCCTGCGCTTCGATGAACACCGCATCGCCGGCCACGCTCACCACGCCGTCGATGCTGGCGTGAACCCTGGCGCCGAGCTTGCCCTGTTCCGGCACGGCAAGCAGATCGCCCGTACGAACCCGATCGCCACATTTCACCACTGGAACCGCTGGCGCTCCGGCGTGCTGCTTCAACAGGATTTTGACCTTTTTCGGCGAGAAGGGGTGGTCCACCAGCGGGCCCACATTATTGAACTCTCCCAGACCCAGCCGGGCGATGAGCCGGCGCATGGGCACACGGCGGAATTCGGCAAGGGGATGGGGCGTGATGGATGCGGGGTCGCCCTTGAAGGTCAGCCCGCGCTCGCGCGCCAAAGGCTTAGCCTGCACGCAGACATTTTTCGGATCGAGGTCTTCCGGGCAGGCGTAGAGCGAGCAGAGGTTGCACTCGCAGCAATAGAGCGTGGCGACCATGGCGTCGGCGCCGATGGCGAAGCCGAGCGACTGCATGGCGCGATGCGGCTCAATAGGATGCCCGAGCAGAAAGCGCGGACAGAATTCCGTGCAGAAGCGGCACTGATCGCAGGCCGAACGGCCGATGCGGTTTACCTGAATCATGGGCGCATTGTGGCGCTGGATGAGGCTGTGCGAGGCGGGCAGCACGATGATGCCGCCCGTAGTCTTGGTCACCGGGAGGTCGAGGCTGTCCGCCGGTTTGGCCATCATGACTCCGCCGAGGAGCACGCCGATGTCGTTCACCGTCGCCCCGCCCGCGGCTTCGATCACTTCGCCGATGGCGACTCCAACAGGTACCCGAAGAGTAACGGGGGTCTGAACGGCGCCGGCCACAGTGAGATATTTGTGCGTCACCGGCTGATCCAGGCCGATGTTGATCAGGGTCTCAACATTGGAGACGGCAACGTCCACGTCTTTGGGCAGGCCTCCGGGCGGAATGACGCGGCCGGTGATCATATGAACGAGAATGAATTCATCGCCTGCCGGGTAGACATCCGGCAAGGGCACAACCCGCACTCCGGGCGGCACGACACGCTCCAGCGCAGCGATAATCTCGTGGTACTTTTCCTTGATTCCAATGGCCCCTTCGCGCGCTCCAACTATCTCCATGGCCATGCGCAGGCCGCGTAAAAAGGGCTCAGAATGGTGATGGAGCAGTTCTTTGTCCTTGTGCAGCAGGGGTTCACATTCGGCGGCATTGACGATGAGGAGAGAAACCCTGGCACCGAACTTGACAGCCGCTGGAAAGCCGCCACCACCCGCGCCGACGATGCCGAGTTCCTCAAGACGGGCCGTAGACGAGGATGCGCCCCCCGCCTGATTGGCTCGCGATTGCCCGGCAATAGCCGCCATAGAGAATCAACCTCAACAACAGTCAAAAATCCATTTGACTCTGAATTGAATTGTACTGTATGCTTTATAATAATTCAAGAGTGTTCAAAAGCGTTCAACAATGAAATGCCTGATTCCCAATATCGGTAGCACATCCTTCAAGTACCGGGTTCTGGATATGCCGGCCGAGACGGTACTAGCGGAAGGCCGCGTGGAGCGCATTGGCCAGCCGGGCGGCGAGTGTCCCGACTACCAATCGGCTATCGCCAAGTGCCTTGCGGCGATAGCCGGCGAAGGCAAGGCATTGGGCAGTATTTCGGAGATCGGCGCGGTGGGCTTCAAGGCCGTTCATACCGGACCGCTGAATGCACCACAAATCATCGGCGACGATCTGCTGAAGGCAATGGAGGAGTTCACTTTCTTTGCGCCGGCGCACAACCCTCACTACATCGCGGCCATCAAGGCCTTTCGCCAGGAGCTTCCCGGCGTTCCACTTGTCGCGGTGATCGAGACCAGCCCTTACCGGTTCATGGATGAAGCGTCCACCACCTACGCGGTGCCTTACGAGTGGCGCGAGAAGTACGGCATTCGCCGCTATGGATTCCACGGCGCCAGCCATCGCGCCGCCAATGAGCACACGTCGAAGTTGCTGGGGCGCAACAATCTGCGCCACATCTCCTGTCATTTGGGAGGCAGTTCGAGCATCGCGGCCTTCCGCGACGGCGTGGCCATCGACACCAGCTTCGGAACCTCGCCGCAATCGGGCCTGCCGCAGAACAACCGCGTGGGCGACATCGATTCCTTCGCCGTGCTGCACATGATGAAGAAGCTGAAAGTTGGGCCGGATGAGATGGCGCACATTCTTGGCAGCCAGTCGGGATTGGCGGGCATCAGCGGCACCAGCGGCGATATGCGCGATGTGGATCAGGCCGCGGCCGCGGGCAGCAAGCAGGCGCGGCTGGCGCTGGACGTTTTTGTGCACGCGATTCGTCATTATGCGGGCGCGTTTCTGCTGGAGCTGGGCGGCGTGGATGCCATCACCTTCTCCGGCGGTATCGGCGAGAACAGTTGGGAGACGCGAGCCGCCGTACTGAAGAACCTCACGACATTCGGCATTGAACTGGACGAAAAGAAGAACCGCACGGCATCGGGACTGGGCGCAATCTCGACCGATAACTCCGCGGTCAAGATTTTGATTGTACCGGCGAACGAAGAATTAATTGTGGCTCGCGATACGGTGAAGGTGGTAGGAGCGCAAGCAAAGTAGCGCAACAGAGTTCGGGAATTGTTATGAGAAGCGGAAGTGAGACAACGGCGACTTCAGCGGGTTCCATCGACAGATCGATGGTGGAGCAGATTGTCCGCCAGGTGGCTCTTGAATATCTGGGAAGAGGAAAGAAAGGGCCGGCGCCAGAGCTCGTGGTGCAGACCTCTTCGCGGCATATGCACATCTGCCGCGAAGACATGGACACACTCTTCGGGCCGGGAACCGAGCTGACCTTTGACCGCCCGCTCTACCAGGAAGGCAATTTCGCGGCCAAAGAGATGGTGACGATTGCCGGTCCGCGCGGCCGCGTGATCTCCAACCTGCGCATTCTGGGACCGATGCGCAAGCAGTCGCAGATTGAGCTGGCCTTCACGGACGCCATCATGCTGGGCTTCACGGATATTCCTGTGCGGCTCTCCGGCGACATTGCCGGCACACCTGGAGCCATCATCATCGGACCCAAGGGCGTGGTCGAACTGAAGGAAGGCGTAATCCGCGCCGCGATTCATGTGCATATGAACCCCGCCGAGGCCGCGTACTTTGGAGTTTCGAAGGGCGACCGCATGAAGCTGCGCTTCGGCGGCCCGGCGGGCCTGACCTTCAACAACGTGCATGTCCGCATCGACCCAACCTCCAAACTCAATGTCCACATGGACACGGATGAGGCGAATGCGTGCGGCGCGCATTTAACCAAAGAAATTGAGCTTTTCAAGTAACACCACAAAGAAGAGAGGAAGCGATGAAACAAGCGCTTGGAATGATTGAGACGAAGGGCCTGGTGGCGTTGTTTGAAGCGACCGATGCCATGCTCAAGTCAGCAAACGTATCGTTCGCCGGCTGGCAGTCCGTTGGTGCAGGACTGGTGACCGCCTTCGTTGAAGGGGACGTGGCCGCGGTCAAGGCAGCCACTGACGCGGGCGCGGAGGCAGCATCCAGAATCGGCGAGGTAGTCAGCGTGCAAGTGATCTCTCGCCCCCACGACGAACTGCCGTCTTTTGTCCAACAGGACAAGAAGGCCGCAGCGCAAAAACCCGCAGCCGCGAAGTAGGCGGAGGAGACCCAGATGAGTGAAGCAATCGGATTGATCGAAACAAGGGGCCTCGTCGGACTCGTCGAGGCATGTGACGCGATGGTGAAAGCCGCCAGCGTAGAACTGGTTAGAACCGTGCAGATTGGCGGGGGATACGTGACGGCAATCGTTCGCGGCGATGTGGGCAGCGTGCGCGCGGCGGTGGACGCAGGCGCGGCCGCAGCCAAGGCTGTGGGCGAACTGTTGTCCTCTCACGTGATTGCGCGTCCCCACGATGCGCTTGTCGACAGCTTCTTGAAGTAACGCGAAGTCAGGAGAATAGAAATGGCCAATGAAGCGATTGGGATGATCGAGACCAAGGGCCTGGTGGCGCTGGTGCAGGCAACAGACGCCATGCTGAAGGCCGCCAGCGTAAATTTTATCGGCTGGAATAAGGTTGGCAGCGGCCTGTGCTCGGTCTTTGTACAGGGGGATGTGGGATCAGTTCGCGCCGCGGTGGACGCGGGCGCCGAAGCAGCCCGCGCCGTAGGCGATGTGCAAAGCGTGCACGTGATCGCGCGCCCGCACGGCACTCTGGGCACCGTATTGCCGAAATAGCAGCAGGCGGCAGGCTCGCGTCTGCCGCGACGCGCGAGGTAATCGTTATGTTCATAGCGAAAGTCATCGGCAATGTGGTCGCCACCCAGAAGAATGAAAAATTCCTGGGGATGAAGCTGTTGCTGATTCAGCCGTACATCAGCAAAGACGGCAAGCTGCAAATCTCGGGCAGTTCCGTGGTTGCAGTGGACAGCGTTGGAGCCGGCGTGGGCGAGTGCGTTCTGTTTACACAGGGCAGTTCGGCGCGTCTTACGCCAACGACAAAAGATGCGCCGGTGGACGCAGTGATTGTCGGCATCGTGGATGTCATCGAAGTCGATGGCACAGTATTGGAGAAGCCCTAAATGCAGATTCAGGACCAGGTGATTGCGGATATCGCCAAGGAAGTGGTTGCGCGGCTTCGTGTCCAGTTGCAACTGCCGGACAAGCCGGCCG
>Ga0326727_10000646_pt1 | contig 140510 bp, 129 predicted proteins | sample MB2enrmetagenome_FD_207643 | JGI IMG/M metagenome (GOLD analysis project Ga0326727, IMG submission 207643) | Lab enriched peat soil microbial communities from McLean, Ithaca, NY, United States - MB29MY | ecosystem: Environmental > Terrestrial > Soil > Wetlands > Peat | place: USA: New York... | reverse complement strand
GTCCGGCGGCCCCCCCCACACCCCCCCACCCGGGGGGGGGGGGGGGGGGGGGTGGTGTTGGGGGTGGTGGCGGTGGAGGCGGCGGTGGAGGCGGCGGTGGAGGCGGCGGAGGCGGCGGTGGAGGCGGCGGAGGCGGCGGCGGAGGCGGCGGAGGCGGCGGAGGCACTGGGGGCGGAAGCGGCGGGGGTATCGGGGGTGGCGACGGAGGTGGTGGCGGAGCGGCGGATGCCGGAAGCGTGGCCGAGGGCGGCGGCGGAGGTGGCGGGGGCGGCAATGGAACGGGGGTGGGCGACGAGACACTTGTGTGTCGCTCGACGACCGCGTCGGCCACCGAAGGGGTCACGTGCAACCCGTCCGACCCCACGACCTGCGCCGCGGGCTATTCCTGCGGGGAGCCCGGCGACGGGAGCGACGATGCCGTCTGCTACAAGTTCTGCAACACGGACACGGACTGCACCGCGCCGGGCGGCTGGTGCCATCCCGGTCCGCTGCAGACCGGCGCCAGCGAGGGCTTCACGGCAAAGACGTGCTCCCTGAACTGCGATCCGATGGCGCAGAAGGGATGCGGCACGGGACAGTCGTGCAACCTCGCCATCTCGACGGATCGCACGCGGCTCTATACCCAGTGCATCCTCGCAGGAGCGGGCGACTACCAGTCTCCGTGCAGCGTGGCCGAGGACTGCAAGGCCGGCTTCTCGTGCCTCAACGTGTCCGTGGACGGCGCGACGGACCAGCGCATGTGCCTCCAGCTCTGCGAGCTCGCGCCGACGGCATCCGGGTGCCCGAGCGGACAGGTGTGCCAGGTCATCCCGGCGCCAGACACGCTCGCCACGACCCAGTACGGCTGGTGCTACTGAGGGTGCGAACCCCCGACCGTGCCGGGTCGCGGGGACGGGATTCACTCGGATCGATGAGTGGGCGGCCTCACCGGTGTGGGCACTCCATCGAGCCGCGCTCAGCCGCCATCGCCGAAGCGGCACACTCCCTGGCCGTTGCAGCCGTTCGCAGGCGGCGGGCAGTTGGCGTTGGTCCAGCAGCGCTGGGTGCAGAAGGTGCCCCGCACGACGTAGTCGAAGCAGATGTCCGACGCGCACTGCGCGTTGTCCCAGCACGAGGCGCCCAGCGGCAGGTCGCTCGCATCGAGCGCCGCATCGGGTGGGGGAGGGGCAGCAGCCTCGCCGCCGTCGTCGTGGTCACCCGGACCATTCCCGCCGCCATTGCATCCGTGCGAGACCCCCGCGTCGTCGACCACCAGGACACACAGAGCGTCGGCGTCGGCCGATACGTCCGTGACTGGCGCGGAGGTGTCGCCGGCACCGGAGCTCGAGTCGACCTGGCCACCCGAGGAAGCATCCTGCCCGGTCACGGGAGAGGCGTCGTTGCAGTTGGGATCGGAGCCTGGACACGCCCCATCGGGCATCTCGGAGCCACCACTGCAACCGACCAGAACGAAGAACGAGAGGATTCCCAGCCGCATGGGCGGACTCCCCCAGCAAACACCGTGCGCAGCTTTCGGACCCGAAGGAACGCAGTGAAAAGGCCCGGTCGGTACGCCGCCGTGGTTCGATTGATCCACTCCCCACGGACGGTCGGCTCTCCATCCGGCGTGCGAACGCCCTGCCTATTCCCGAGATTTCACGAGCTTGTGGGTCGCCGAGGGAGACCGATCCAGAAGGGAGCGTCTCTTGCAGTGGCAGTGGCCATGCATGCCGCCCACTCCGCCAGCCTCGCACTGGGACTGGCCTGCTTCACTGCGCTCACTGCCTGTGGCTCCGGTGGTGCCGACGAGTACAGCGGCAACAAGGCCGGCAAACCGGCGTCGGCCACGCCGACCAAGACCGATGCCGGCGCGACGGCGTCGCCGAGTACCGCGGGTGGGAGTGGAGGAGCCACGGACGGTGACGGGGGCTCGACGAGCTTCGGCAGCCAGACGGTCAGCTCGTTCACGCTCATCGACGCGAAGATCACCACCGAGCCCGAGGGCTCACCCATCCCGGGGTTCGATCCCATCGCCTACGGAGCGACCATCGATCTCGGCGTCGTCGGCGTGTACCTGAGTCTGCGTGCGGATCTGCCGTCTTCCATCACCAAGGTGGGCAGCGTCGCCTTCGCCCTGGACGCGACCTTCACCCACACGTCGGAAGGCGCTCCCTACTCGGTGTGCGGCGATGATGGGAAGGGCAACTTCATCCTCTGCGTCCTGCCCGTCGGCAAGCACACACTGACAGCGACCATTTACCCGGAGGCCGACCTGGGAGGGCAGCCCTACCAACCGCCCACGATCTTCGAGTTCAATGTGATCGACAGCGAGCTCGACGGCGGTGCGGACGCCGACGCCGATCCCGAGTGAGCGAGGCGCGGCACGCCACGTGAAACAGGTGACATCCTGATGAACTCCAGGATGCCTGCTGCCGTGAAACCCAGGAGAGCCGCTCGATGGGGAGCCTTCCGTACCTGGATCACTCTACCCACGTCGCTCCTCCTCCTCGTCGCTCCCGCCGCCTGCGGAGGCAGCGGACCGGCGATGCCCGGGGAGGCCACGGCCACGACGAGCTCGGCCATCTACGGTGGCGTCCTCGACAACGACGCGTCGCAGAATGCTTCCGTCGTGGCCATCGAGGTCGGCGCGGTGGGCGACGAGGAGTTCTACCTCTGCACCGGCACCCTCATCGCGCCCAACGTCGTGCTCACGGCCCGGCACTGCATCAGCACGGGGCTGACCACCACCATCGAGTGCGACCAGAACGGCAACTCCCTCAACGGCACGGACTTCGGCGGCGACGTGCCGGTGAGCGAGATCAACGTCTTCGCAGCTCCGTCGCTCTACCAGGGCCAGACGCCCAGCGCGACGGCGAAGGCCGTCTTTCATCCCCCGGGTTCCACCGAGTGCAACACCGACATCGCGCTGCTGGTGCTGGAGACGAGCATCACGACCTCGCCACCCCTCCGGGTCCGCGTCTCGGGTCCCGTCACGGCCGGCGAGAGCGTGCGCGTGGTCGGGTACGGCGCCAACGATCAGAACCAGCCCATCGGGACGAGGTACCGGAAGGACGACCTCCAGGTGCTGGCCGTGGGCAGCACCGTCTCGGCGTCCCAGACCGCGCTCGGCAACGACGAGTTCGAGCTGGGCGGCGAGTCGACGTGCAGCGGAGACTCCGGTGGACCGGCGATCGACGAGACCACGGGGGCGGTGGTGGGTCTGCTCTCACGCGGACCCGCCGACTGCACCTCCCAGAACGGGCACGTGTACACCTCGCTGGAGGGCTTCACCGCGCTCTTCCAGCAAGCGTTCGCCACTGCAGGCGGCACGTGGCTCGCTGAGAACGGCGGGCCGGTGGGTGACGGCGGGACGGCCAGCAGCGGGGGAGGTAGCAGCGGCGGCTCCTCGTCCTCCGGGAGTGGCAGCGGCGGAGGCAAGGGCGGTGGCAGTACGTCATCCTCGGGTGGCGGGGCGGACGACACGGGCGGCGTGGATCTCCAGTCGGGCAAGGGGGCGGGGTGCAGCACGAGCGGGGAGGGGGCCCCCCCCCCGCTCGCGACGTTCGTGCTCGTCGGACTGGCGCTCCTGTGCGCCCGGCGCAGCTCGACCCGCAAAACTCCGTAGGCGGGCGCGTCGCTACCTCCACGACGACGAGCGGCTCGCCCACTCGTACGCCGTCCCCTGGTGCAGGGCCGCGTAGATCGCGTCCCTCAGGGTGTTCGCCTCCTCGTGCGTCAGCGTGCGCTCGAGGTCCCTCAGGACGACCCGGAGCAGTACGTTCTTCTGGCCGCGCCCGATGCCGAGGCGGACGACGGCGGCAGGAGGGAGGCTCTCGTATGGCGTCTCGCTCAGGATCTGCACCGACTCGACGCTCGAGGCGCGGTCGCCCAGCGCGGCCCGCACCTGGTCGCCGAGCTCCTCGCCCTCGGCATCGGCCGCGACGACGATGGACAGGTCGCGCCGCACCGGCGGCATCGACGACACCGGACGGTACGGCGAGAGGTCCTGCATCTGGACGGCGACCCGCGGGTCGTGCGAGCGCAGGAGGCGGATGTCCCCCATCCCCTTTCGCAGCATGAGGATGCGATCCAGGCCGAGCCCCATCGCCAGCCCGGACTCGTCGCGGCTGGAGCGCCCTGCCTCGTCGAGCAAGGCCGGCAGCGCCAGCCCGCACTCGCCGATCTCCACCCATGCCTCTGCGTCGAGCACGTCGATCTGGAGCCCAGCCTCGGTGTAGGGGTGCGTTGTCTCGCTGCTCCGCCAGGTGCGCCCGGGCAGCAGCGCGCCGACGACGTGCGCGATCATGGCCAGCAGGTCGGGCCGTCGCAGGCGCTCCGGGGCGCGGCGCACCCGCCACAGATCCAGCTGGTGGGGCTCGCCCGTGTGGAGGCGGTCGATGCAGTCGCGCCGGTACACCAGACCCGCGCAGACGAGGAGCCGGTCGTCGACGGCTCCGAGCGTGCGCAGGAGCGGTGGAATCATCGCCGACGTGTGTGTGCGCAGGACCTGGCCCGGGGACACGTAGCGGGTGTAGCGGGCGTCGCGCGCGACCGAGCCCGGGTCGTAGTGCAGGCGGTCGTAGTTGTCGGAGGTGTCGACGATCGGCGACCCGCGGTGAACGAGCACCTTGCATCCCCACGCGGAGCGCAGCGCGTCGGCGGCGCCGCGCACGAGCAGCTGCATCGCGTGAGGACCCTGAGCCGGGTCGGTGAGATCGCGGATGGAAAGAGCACGGGCGAGCGCGTCGGCGCCCATCATCGGACGAGTCATGGGGGTTCTCCTCTCGGCGGAACATGGGTGGTGGCGAGTCACCCCCCGGACCGAGTCCGGGCTGGAGAGAGGAGCGTCGCGGTAGCTGACGGGTCAGCGGTGCCGGCACTCCCCGAGCCCGGACAGGGTCGGGGGGCCGCTAAACACGCGTCGTCGAGCGCGAGGTGCAACCATCACGAGGAGAGAATGACACGCGCCACGGGAGGGGGCCAGCCCGTGGCTCACGACCCATCGGGCAAGGCCAAAACCCGATCGGGACCAGCGCCTTGCGGCCGCAGCAGCAGGTACACGCCGTCCGGGTCCACGGCCAAGGCCTGGGGGCTCTCGTGGAGCTCCGTCAGGACGCGGGACGAGGGGTGGCTCGTGTGGATGTCGTCGATGCGCACGAGGGCCGCCGTCTCGGCAACCGCGCTGCGGTCGTAGGCCAGGTTGCGGGTCGCGTAGAGAACGCCTGACGCGGCGCGGACATCGAGGACGATCTGGGCGCGGTAGAGCACCGTCACCGCCCCTCCGGACTTGGCGACGCGGCGGACCTCGCCACCTGCCGTGAAGAAGATGGCCTCGCCGTCGAGGGCGAGCGACGTCATCGCGTTCCGCTCGTCGTGCACCAGCTCGTCGACGGTGCCGCCGGTCACGGGAATCGAGTCGATCCAGGTGTCGCTGAGGAAGTAGATGCGTCGCTGGTCGACCGCCATGCGCGGGTTGTGGGCGTGGTGCTCGCCCAGCACCACGCGCTTGCCACCGGACAGCGGGATCCTCACGAAGGAGCCCGCGTGCGGCGAGGCGCTCGGGCCATCGAGGTCGCGCGTGTCGGCGACGCCGGCGTAGACAAAACCGCCCGCGACCTGCAGGTCCACGACCGCGATGCCCTCCGCCAGCACGGTCGGGGAGGCGCCGGTCTTGCCGACGCGCAGGATCTGCTCGCCCGACGCGAAGTACACGCTCGCGTCGTCGAGCGCGACGGCGCAGATCGACGGTCGCACCGCGAGCACTGTGGGCTTGCTGGCGTCGCGGGCCAGCCGGAGGAGCGAGCACGGAGCGTCGAACGAGGCGCAGCTGGTCCAGTAGAGAGCGCTCCCGTCGGCCTGGAGGTGGTGCAGCGTGCCCGCGGGGGCCGAGAACCGCTCGGTGGTCGAGGTCCACTTCTTCACCGGCTCGTTCCTCGCCGCCGGGGCCACGCCCCCGCGGCACGACGAACAGCCCGGCACGAGGAAAAACGCGACCAGGCTCACCGTCCGCGCCGCGTGCATCCACCACGAGGATAACCTCTCTCCGCGAGAGCACGAACGGTCACATGCGTGCTACGTCTCCCGGAGCCGTGAACCTCGGAGCCATCCTCGCCCTCGGCTTCTTCCTCGGGATGCGGCACGCGACCGACGCCGACCACGTGGTCGCCGTCTCCACCATCGTCAGCCAGCAGCGCACGCTACGCGCGGCGGCGCCCATCGGTGTGCTGTGGGGCCTCGGACACACGCTCACGCTGCTGCTCGTGGGCGGGGCCATCGTCCTCTTCGGCATCGTCGTTCCTCCTCACGTCGGCCTGGCGCTGGAGCTGGCGGTCGCCGTCATGCTGGTGTTGCTCGGGGCGTTCGGCGTCCGGGGCGCGCTGAGGGAGGAGCGGTCGAGCGGATCGTCGCACGGGGATCCCTCGGAGGGGCTTCCTCCCCGGTCTGCTCCGCGCTCCTGGCGTCCCCTCGTGGTGGGCGTCGTACATGGCGTGGCCGGGTCGGCAGCCGTCGCGCTCCTGGTGCTCGGGGCCATCCACGACGCGACCTGGGCCATCGGGTACCTCCTCGTCTTCGGGGCCGGCACCGTCGCCGGCATGCTGCTGATCACGACCGCGCTCGCGGTGCCTCTCGCCGTCGCGGCGCGACGCTTCCGGCGCTTTCACCGCGCGCTGGTCGTCGGGACGGGGGTGGCCAGCATTGCCTTTGGGGGGGCCATCGTCTACGAGGTGGGGTTCGTCCACGGGCTCTTCACGGACCACCCTCGCTGGACGCCGGAGTGAACCGCGCCGATATTGAAAGGGATGGTATCGGCAGGCATCGCGCAGGCAGCAGCAGTGGACGCGGTCGAGGTCGAGCGGCCTGCGGGGCCCTCCGGCTGGTTCAACCGGCTCGTGGCGTGGCACCTGGCGCGACGTGCCGGGCGCTCGGCGGAGGCCGCCGCGGAAGGAACGGAGACGGCGAGGGCGCGCTCGCTCATCCGCCGGGCGTGCCTCAAGGCCGCGGTCTCGGGCGCGACCGCCGGCTCCGTCTCGACGCTGGCCTCCGCGCTCACCGCACAGACGGAGGGGGCCGCCACCATTGTCACGCTCCCGGTCGCCGCCACGGCCATCGCCGTGGAGATGGGGTTCCGCACCATCGTTCACCTCGACCTGGCCTGCGATCTGGCCGAGACGTTCAACGTCCCCTACGATCTCGGCAACCCCGACGAGCTCTTCCGGCTCTACGCGCTCATCTTCCGGACGTCGGGCCACGAGGAGGGGAGCGAGGACCCCGGCCGCTCGCTGGTGCACGAGGTGATGGCCCAGGAGTCCGAGGACATCGGCGAGAAGGTCGGCGTCCGCGTGCTGGGTGAGAGCGTCGCGCGCAACCTGCTGCCGGTGGTGGGCATCGCGACGTCCGCGGTCACCAACTACCTGGTGACGCGCCGGCTCGGTGACACCGTGCGCCGCTACATGCGCTACCGGCGTGCGCTCCACGACGCGCTCGAGCACGCCAGCGCCGTGTGCAAGGACCACCTCGGCCTGCTGGTGGAGGGCATCTGGTTCGTCTTCGCGGCCGACGGCAAGCTCACCCCGGAGGAGGTGGCCACGCTCGCGCACATGCTGGAGAAGCTGCCCCTGGAGGACCGGCCGGCGGTGGAGGCGCGCTTCGTGGAGGACGAGCTGGAGTGGGCCGATCGCATCGAGGCCATCCCCGAGGCAGCCCGCGACGAGTTCCTGCACGCGCTCGAGGTCGCGGCCGCGGTGGACAAGCACGTGGGCCTGCCGGAACGGAAGATCCTGCGGCGCGCAGCGCATCACCTGGGGCGCCCGTTCGAGCGCGAGCGACTCGAGAAGATGATCGCGGAGCTCGAGGACTACGGAGTGCTGCGGGAGACACGGCGCGCCCGACCCCGGATGGAGCCGGCGCCGTCTCACTGACCGCCGGCGCCCTCAGGCGGTGGGCGCCATCAGCTTCGCGTGGAGGTTGGTGGCGAAGGTGCGCTGCGGGATTCCCTCCAGGAAACCGCGGTATCCCTCGCCATCCTTCATGACCTCGAGCAGGGCGCTCGCGTCGAGGAGGCGCGGGTCGTCGATGACGTTGCCCTTGCAGAACAGCAGGTCGGCTCGCTTGCCCTCGGCGATGGTCCCGGTGTCCTCCTGCGCGATCGCGCGCGCAGCGAGGCCCGTGGCGGAGTGCCACGCCTCGCGGGGCGAGAGGCCGTCCTTGATGAGGTGGACGAGCTCCATGTAGTTCCGGCCGTGCATGCCGGGCAGGAACGGATCGGAGCCCGCGAGGATGGGGAGGCCCCCGCGGCGCGCGTTGTCCACCGCGCGGCGGTGCGCGTCGGCGACGTGCCTGGCCTTCTCCATCGACGCGGGAGGGAGCCCCCCCGACGTCAGGACCTCGTCGAGGACCCACGAGGTGGGGGTCACCGTGCACCCGCGCGCGTGCGCCATCTCCGCCAGCTCGTCGTCCAGGAACGAGATGTGCTGGATGTCGTGCACGCCGTTCTCGATGGCCAGGTGGATTCCGCTCCGCGTGTGCGCGTGCGCCGCCACCCGCAGCCCATAGTTGGCGGCCTCGTCGCAGATGGCGCGCACCTCCTCCGCCGAGAACGCCTTGCCCTCGATGCCGCCCGACGGCGACGCCACGCCGGCGCTGGTGCACAGCTTGATGAGATCCGCGCCACATCCGGCGATCTCGCGTACCCGCTTGCGACACTCCCACGGGCCGTCGACCAGGTTCGACGGCCGCCCGGGTCCCGCCGGCCACACCGGTGACAGCGTCGCGTGGCAGCGATCCGGTCCGAGGAAGTCGCCGTGCCCGCCGGTCGACGAGAGCATCGATATGGCGATCTTGAGCCGCGGTCCGAGCATCGCACCCGAGTCCACCATGCGCTTCATGAGGTGCGTCGCGCCGCCGACGTCGCGGCCCGTCGTCACCCCGCCGTCGACCAGCGTCGTGTAGAGGATCTTCTCCACGTAGAGCATCGCCGCTGGCGAGCTCATGATCTCGTGGTGCAGGCGCTGCGTTCCGAAGAGTGTCACGTGCTCGTGGCAATCGATGAGGCCGGGCGTCACCGTGAGGGTCGAGCAGTCGACCTTCCGGTGTTCGCTGCCGAGCGCCAGCGCTGGATCGTGCGGGGCGAGCCTGCGGATGCGTCCGCCCTCGACGTACAGATCCACCCGGTGATGGACGGCACTCTGGTCCGCCGACGCGCCGTCATAGAGGGACTCGATGTTCGACAGGACGATCATGGGATGGCGTTGTACCCCGGATCGTCCGCGCGCGGCTGCGTGGAGCTATGCTCACGAGCCATGACCGAACGACACGCTGCGTTCGTCCAGCGATACGGCCGGTGGGCCGTCGTCGCGGGCGCCTCGGAGGGCCTGGGCGCGGCGTTCGCGGGGGCGCTCGCGGCGCGCGGCGTGAGCCTGGTGCTGCTCGCCCGACGCGCGGAGCTGCTCGAGGAGCTCGCGACGAAGCTCCGCGCGGAGCATGGGGTGGAGGTGCGCCCCGTGGCATGCGATCTCGCCGACGCGACCTTCGCCGAGCGGCTGGCGCAGCTCATACGCGACCTCGAAGTCGGCGTCGCCGTCTACAACGCCGCGTACTCGTTCGTGGCGCCGCTGCTGGAACGCCCGCTGTCCGACGCGCTGCGGGTGGTGGACGTCAACGTGCGTGGACCGCTGGTCCTGCTCCACACCCTGGTGCCCGCAATGATCGCGCGCGGTCGCGGCGCCGTCGTCCTCATGTCCTCGCTGGCCGGCTTCCAGGGCTCGCCCCGGCTCGCCGCTTACGCCGCGAGCAAGGCCTTCAACACCGTCCTGGGCGAGAGCCTCTGGGCGGAGCTCGCGCCGAAGGGGGTCGAGGTAGTGGCCAGCTGTGCCGGCGCCATCCGCACCCCGGGCTACGCGAAGACGCTCAAGAAGGAGGCTCCGGGGACGCTCGACGCGTCCGAGGTGGTCGAGCAAACGCTGGCGGCGCTGGGGCGCGGGCCGGTCGTGATCCCCGGCGCGACCAACAAGCTCGCGAGCCAGCTGCTGCGCCGGCTCCTGTCGCGCAGGGCCGCCATCGGCATCATGGGCCGGTCGGTGTCGGACCTCGAATGATCGGCCTGCTCGCTCCGTGGGGCGTCGCGGCCCTCGTCCTGTTGCTGCACCTGCTCCTGCCGGCGCGCTGGGTGGACGGCTACGTTCGCGACGACCGCACCGGCAAGCCGCTGCGCTACCGCCTGAACGGGCTGCGCGTCTTTGCGGTCACCGTCGCGCTCTTCGCCGCCGCCGGGCACTTCGCCCTCGTCGCCTGGGACTTCTTCTGGGTCCATCGCTGGGAGGGCCTCGCAGGCGCGTGCGTCCTCGGCCTCGTGTTCACCTTCGCCATCGTGCTGACAGCGCCGCCGACCGGGCGTGGGCTGATGGCGGACCTCTACCTCGGTCGCCGCTTCAACCCTCAGTGGGGTGGCGGGCGCCTCGACGCGAAGATGGTCCTCTACATGTTCGGGGCCATTCTGCTCGCGCTCAACGTGCTCTCGTTCACGGCGCACCAGCGCCTGGCCTATCCTGACGCGCCCTCCACGGGCGTCGCGCTCTACGCACTGATGCTCATGTTCTTCTGCGCGGAGTACCTCTTCTTCGAGGAGGTTCACCTCTACACGTACGACTTCTTCGCCGAGAAGGTCGGCTTCAAGCTCGGCTGGGGGTGTCTCGCCTTCTACCCGTACTTCTACTGCGTGGGCCTGTGGTCGGCCGCGTCGAAGCCCGACGTGGGGACGCCGCCGCTGCTGCTCGCCGCTTACGCCCTGGTGTTCTTCGGAGGATGGGGCCTGTCGCGGGGCGCGAACCTGCAGAAGTTCCTCTTCAAGACGAGGCCCGGGGCGAAGCTCTTCGGCATGCTCGCGCCCGAGGCCATCGGCGTCGGATCGCAGCGCCTCCTGTGCAGCGGCTTCTGGCGTCTCTCGCGGCACATCAACTACCTGGGCGAGATCCTCATGGCGACTGGGCTCGCCCTCGCGCTGGGCCGGCCGCTCGACCCGTGGCCGTGGCTTTACCCGCTCTACTACCTCGCGCTGCTGCTCCCGCGACAGGCTGACGACGACCGCCGCTGCGCGCAGAAGTACGGAGCACTGTGGGGGGAGTACTGCAAGAGGGTGCCGTACCGGATCGTGCCCGGCATCTACTAGGGAGTGTCTTCGCGCCGCCCCCATCCCGTCCTTCCCGCAGGAGGCGGTGAGGAGGAGTCTGGTATGGCCCGTGGGTGAAGGGATACACCTCCACCCGCTCCGCGGGGGAGGGCTGGGGTGGGGGCGAGCGAGCGCGAACGTTAGGCACTAGATACAGGCAGCCGGGTAGGGTCTTCCCTCGGGAGGGTGACCCTCGCTCGTGGGGCGGTCGTGCTCTCTCCACGGCAGAATAGGGAACCCTAGATCGCGGTTCGTGATCTTCGATCACCACCCTACCTGGACCCGACCCCAACGTCACCCGAGCCGGGTGCTACGGTCGCCCGATGCCGAAGCCGCCCGCCCCGCCGGCGTTCACCACGAGGACGATCGACGAGCTGGTGATCGACGACGAGGCCTCCTTCCGCCATGTCGGCCTCTACGCGGACCTGAAAGAGGTGCTCCGCCGTGATGCCTACGAGTTCCGCGTTCTGCCGCCGGCATCGCACGGACGCTGGGACCAGGCTCTCCTGCTCAACCTGACGTTCTGGTCCAGCGCCGATGGAGGGGACGTGCTGGTCGACGATCACCTGGCCGCCGACGTGGTCGCGCACGTCGCGTGGCACCACCTGGCAACGCGCGCGCTGGCTCGGCCCGCGAGGCGCGTGGCATCGGCACCGACGGCGGAGGCGCTCTTCCTGGGCGAGAGCATCGCCAGCGCCTTCGACGTGTACCTGGTCGGGCGTCTCCTCGGCCATGCGCCGCGCTCGACCTTCCTCCGGACCCAGGTGCCGGCCATGGCCGCCGCGGCCGCCGCGACGGGTTTGTCGGAGAAGGGGTTCGAGAAGCTGATCGCCCGCATCGCGGGCGATCCCGAGCAAGCCTTCGAGGAGCTGCGCGAGCTGCTGTACGACGCGACCGCCGCGCTGTCCCGATGCTCCGCTGCGCCCGATGCGTTGACGGCGCTCGCGCGGTTCGAGGGACACCCGTTCGGCCCGCTGCTCTACCGCCACGAGCTGTCCAACTGGGTGCTCTACTCTCGCACCTACGCGAGGCGCGCGGCGGGAACAGACGAGCAGGTGCGTGCCCTGGATCTCGCGCTCCGGCAGCAGAAGGACGCGCTCGCGTGGCTGGCGCGAGAATGGGTCGAACCGGCGCTGGGGGTCGAGCGATAGCCCCTACGCGCCCGCCACCTTCTTCGCCACTTCCAGCACGTGCTCCGCCGTGATGCCGAGCTTCTTCATCACGTCCCCACCCGGCGCCGACAGCCCGAAGCGGTCGATCCCCACCACCGCCCCGTCGAGCCCGACGTAGCGGGCCCACGTCGACGTCACCGTCGCCTCCACCGCGACGCGCTTGCGCACCGCGCGCGGCAGCACGCTCTCGCGGTACTCCTCGGGCTGGCGGTCGAAGCGAGAGAAGCAGGGCATGCTCACCACGCGCGTACCCGGCCCCAGGTTCCTGGCTGCAGCCAGCGCGTGCTGCAGCTCGCTGCCCGCCGAGAGCAACACCAGCTCCAGCGCCGCCGTCTCCTTGCGCGCGATGTACCCCCCGCGGAGCACGCCCTCGCGGCGCGTCTGCACCGGGATCTCGGAGAGCAGTGGGACCCCCTGGCGCGTGAGCGCCAGCAGCGTCGGCCCGTCGGTCCGCGCGAAGGCGGCGGCGAACGCTCCCGCCGTCTCCTCGGGATCGGCCGGGCGAATGACATCGAGGTTGGGGATGACGCGCAAGCCGGGGATGGTCTCCACCGGCTCGTGCGTCGGCCCGTCCTCCCCCACGGCGACGCTGTCGTGCGTAAAGATGTAGACGACCGGGATGTGGCTGAGCGCCGCGATGCGGATGGACGGCCGGCAGTAGTCGGCGAAGACGAGGAAGGTGGCGCCGCTCGGGCGGAAGATGCGGTCCGCAGCGATGCCGTTCAGGATGGCGCACATGCCGTGCTCGCGGATCCCGAAGCGGATGTTCCGGCCCGAGCGGTGTCCGGGCTTGAAGTCGTCGTCGCCCGCCTTGAGATCGCCGATGTAGTTGAACGTTGAGCCGTAGAGATCGGCGCAGCCGCCGACGACGAGCGGCATCTTCGCGGCCAGCGGCTGCAGGACGTCCTGCCCTGCCTTGCGCGTGGCGATCTTCGTGTCGGCCGGAAACTCGGGGATGGCCGCGGAGAGCGCGGCCGCGTCGAGCGGGGCGGGCGCCGACCCCGCCGGGACAGTGAAAGCGTAGCCGAGCGCGTGCGAGAGCTGCTCGTGCAGCTTCGGGTTTGCGGCCTTCCACGCGTCGAAGGTCTCGCACCAGGCGGCGTACTCCGCGTCGAGCACCTTCGCCCGCGAAGCGAAGAAGGCCTTCACCTCCTCCGATACGAAGAAGTGCTCATCGGGCAGCCCGAGCCCCTTGCGCGCCGCCTCGGCGAACTTCGCCCCCCCCTCGCCGTGCGCCTTGGACGTGCCGGCGACCTCGGGGATGCCCTTGCCGATGAGCGTCTTGGCGATGATGAGCTGCGGCTTGCCGCTCCCCGCGTGCCGCGCCCGCTCGAACGCGTCGCGGAAGGCCTCCATGTCGTGCCCGTCGACGGTGATGACGTCGAAGCCGATGGCCTCGAAGCGCTTGGCCGTGTCCTCGCTCTGGGAGGCGCTGGCCATCGCGTCGAGCGTGACGGCGTTGGAGTCGTAGATGAGGATGAGATTGTCGAGCTGCTGGTGCCCGGCGAACTCCACGGCCTCCATGGCTACGCCCTCCTGCATGCACCCGTCGCCCGCGAGGCACACCACGTGGTGCCCGAAGATGGCGTGCTCCTTGGTGTTGAAGCGCGCCTCGGCCATCTTCGCCGCGACCGCCATGCCCACCGCGTTGGCGATGCCCTGCCCGAGGGGACCTGTCGTGGTCTCCACGCCGCTGGGCGCGTGGGTCAGTTCGGGGTGTCCCGGCGTCTTGGAGTCCATCTGCCGGAAGCGCTTGACCTCGTCGAGCGTGATCTCGGCGTAGCCGCTGAGGTGCAGCCACGCGTAGAGAAACATCGACCCGTGCCCGGCGGAGAGCACGAAGCGGTCGCGGTCCAGCCACTCGGGGTGCGCGGGATCGTGCCGGAGGGAGTGGCCGAAGAGGACCGCGCCGAGCTCGGCGCAGCCCAGCGGGAGACCCAGGTGTCCGCTCTGGCTCGCGTGCACGGCGTCGATGGCGAGACCACGGGCGATGGTGGCGGCGCTGGCGAGGATGTCTTTCGGGAGCATGGGGCCGCCACGGTATCACGGTCGAGGTCGAGGTCGAGACAGGGGGCGCCCTACGCCTGACCCTCTCTCAGACCCACCTCGAACGCCGCCCCAAGCCCCTCCAGGCGCGCCCAAACCTCACCCACGATCGCGCCCGCGCCGTCGGCCGACGAGCCGGAGTAGCGGGCGAGCAGCAGCTGGGTGCGCAGCGCTTCCAGCAGCTCGGCGAGCTCCTCCAGGGCCTGCGCGTCGGCGCCGCGGAGCTGCTGGAGGCGGGTCAGGCTGTCGTGCTGCAGGCGGGCGCTTACCACAGTTCTTTCGGGTGCGCCGCGCGCCTCGAGGTCCCGCACGTGCGCGGCCGACGCCTGGGCATCGAAGCCCGTCTGCGTCGTGAGCGCGGACAGCTCCTCCAGTCTGGCCGCCACACGCGCCACCTCCGCGCCGATGCGCGCGGCCACCTTGGGCGAGAACACCTCGCTCATCGGTGTGCCGGCCACGGCCGCCACCGTCTCGGAGAGCGCCCCCTCGATGCGCTGCACGCTTCCCGCGGAGGGCCCCCGCGGCGCGGCCTTTGGCGCCGCACCCAGCGCGAAAGGTGCCCACAGGGGCCAGACGAACACGGTCGCCACGGCAGAGGACAGGGCGCGCGCGCTCGGCGCCGGGGCCCGCCGCAGGACGGCGATGGCGCACGCGAACCCGATGACGCCGTAGAGCAGCAGCAGGTCCCGCAGGCTCACCGCGAGCCTCCGGGCAGCAGGTGGAGCAGGCTGACGTAGAGCTGGTAAGCGAGGCCGCCCTCGTGCTCCTGCGTGAAGAGCGTGATCTCGTCGTGACCGGGCGTTCCAAGGTATGGCCGCAGGATCCACGCAGTCTGCCCGCCGATGAACAGGAACACCGCAACGAACGTCAGGACCGTTGCTAGGCGGCCGGGGCCGGGCTCGAGCGCACGCAGGATGAGCCCCAGGGCGGCGAGGCCGCCCAGCGCGTAGGCAAGGGCCGCAAGCAGCTTCACCGCGTCGTACGACGCGCCGAGGTTCACGGTGAGCCACACAACCGGCGTCGCCGCCAGCAGCACGAGTGAGAAGCGCGCGCCTGCAACGAGCATGATGGACACGGCGGAGCGCAGCGAGCCGGGGCGGCCGAAGACCGCGGAGATGGAGTAGAAAGCGGGCACGCAGAGCACCAGGCTCCCCAGCGTGACCAGGGGCAGCTTGAGGGCCGCGAAGGCGATCTGGGGGCCGCCGCGCCAAGAGCCCACCGCCGCCCCGAAGAGCAGCGCCCCGAGCAGGTGGTGACGATGGCCGTGGCCGTCACGCTGGCCAGATCACGGTCCTCGCGACAGTCCCGGGCGACCTCCGACGGCGAGCGCAGGAGGCGGTTGATCAGCGCGACGTTCATGAGACCTCCGTGAGGACGGGGAGCGCGAGCCACCAGACGCGGGCCGCGAGCACCGTGGCAAAGAGAAGGAACGCGGGGAGGGCCACGCCGAACGCAGCGCGCGTCCTCGCGGGAGCCTTCGCCATCGACGGGGTCAGGTCGGCCGCGAAGCCGTGCGCGGCGAGCGCGCCGGCGAACAGCAACGCGGTGAAGCCCAGGATGTCGACGGTGACCGCCTCCTCGCAGGTCACCACCAGCAGCGCGAACCCGGGGGCCAGCCCGGCCAGCAGGAGGCCGGCGCGGATGGCGGCCCGCGACGTAGCCCGGATGAGGTCCATCGCATCGAGCGGCGCGTTGGCGAGCGCCAGCACGATGGCCAACGCAGGGACCGCCACCGCGGCGATGGCGAGGATGCCCGCCGGCACGCCCAGGGCGCTGAAGAGGAGCGACAGACCGCCCTTGCGTAGACCGAGCGCGCCCCCGAAGACCGCCGCCAGTCCCGTTGCCAGGACCATGCGCTGGAGCTCGGCGGACCAGGTGGTGGCGTGGCCCCTGTGTAGGTACCGCGCGGAGAAGACGACGGGAGCGCTGTCGGGTAGGGCGCTGGCTTCGGGCAGCGGCGTGTCCGGCTCGGGTGCATCGGGCGGGGGCAGGGACGCGCCTTTGGAGGGCGCAGCAGGGAAGGTGACGGTGTGGGCGCTCAAGAGGCCTCCTTGGAGATCACAGGTAGCCAGGCCGATAGGTTCTTCGCGGGAGAGCCCTTGAAGATCCGTGGGAGAAACAAAGGAGCGCCACGGGGTGTTGGGACTGGCAGTGGGTATGGCAGGGAGCAGACCTCAGGTGCTGGTGGTCGAGGACGACGCGGGCATCGCCGAGGCGGTGGCGTACGCGCTCGAGCGCGAGGGGATGACGGCGGTGTGCGCGCCGAGTATCCAGCGTGCACGAGCAGCCTCCAGCGGCGCCGACCTGGCGGTGCTCGATCTCGGTCTCCCCGACGGTAGCGGCTTCACGCTGCTCCAGGAATGGCGAGCGTCGCCGGCCGGGCCTGCAGTCATCGTGCTCACGAGCCGGGACGCGGAGATTGACTGCGTGGCCTCCCTCGAGGCCGGGGCGGACGACTTCGTGGCCAAGCCGTTCTCCCCGCGGGCGCTGGTCGCGCGCGTCCGGGCGGTGTTGCGCCGTACGACGCCGTCGTCCGGGGCGGGGGAGGCACGCGTCTCGTCGCTGGTCATGGACGCCGAGCGGCGCAGTGCGCGCTACGCGGGCCGCGAGCTCCCCCTCACGCGGCTCGAGTTCGACCTCCTTGCTGTTCTCGCGGGCGCTCCGGGACGGGTGTATTCGCGTGACCAGCTGGTCGAGCACGTGTGGGGTGGCGAGCACGCGCTCACCGAACGCACGGTGGACACCCACGTGAAGGCGCTGCGCCGCAAGCTGGGGGAAGCGGGCGCACCAGCGTCCTTCATCGCCGCGGTCCGCGGCGTCGGCTTCAAGCTCTCCGAGGCGCCGTGACCGCGCTCGTCGTCCTTGCCGCGCTGATCGACGTGGTCCTCGCCGCGCTGGTAACTGGCAGGCTCTGGCGCGCGCGGCATCGCGGAGCCTCCCTGTGCATGCGGCTCTTCGCGGCGCTCGCGGCGGCGGTACTCCTGGGTGCTTTGGTCACGGGCCTTTACGCCGTCCTGGTGGACCCGAGCTCCCTCGGCTTCGCGGCGCGCCTGCTCAGCGTGGCACCCAAAGCCTTCGTGCTCGGCAGCATGCTCCTCGCGGTGGCGGCGGGTGGCGCCGCGCTGGCGGGCCGTCGCCTGGCGCGCCCGGTGGAGGAGCTCGCCGATGCGGCGGGGCGCATCGCGGATGGTGACCGCAACGCGATCTTGCCGCGCGCTCCGGATCGTGACGGGCGTCGCATCGCCCGCGCGCTGCACACGCTGCGGCGCGAGGTGGACGACCGCCCCTACGCTGCCGCCTTCTTGCGCGACGCGTGGCACGACCTGAAGACACCGCTCGCGGCCATCCGCGCGAGCGTCGAGGTGCTCGAGGACGGCGCCCTGGACGATCGGGAGGCGGCACGGCGGTTCGTCGGCAACATCGCCCGCTCGTCGGCCGAGCTCGATCGCATGCTTTGCGACCTGGTGACCCTCGCGCGCCTGGAGACGGCGGTGCTGGGCACCGAGCGTCAGACCAGGCTCGGTGCCCTCGTTGCGAGTGCCGTCGAGCGCGTGGCCCCCCTTGCGACCGCACGTGGCGTGGTGCTGGAGGCAGACCTCGGAGCGCGGGAGATGGCTGGGGACGGGTTGGTGCGCTGTGACGCTACCGCTCTCGGACGCGCGCTGGGCAACCTCCTCGAGAACGCCGTGGACGCCACCCCGCGCGGCCGCGTGTCGGTCTCCTTCGACGCAGCGCCGCGTGGTCCGATCTGGGTCGACGTGGTGAACGAGCCGGCGTCGGTACCCCGTGAGATCCGTAGCTCGCTCTTCCAGCGCGCGACGACCGCCGGCAAGGCTAAGGGCTCCGGCCTGGGACTCGCCATCGCCCGCGCCGCAGTGGAGGCGCACGGAGGTCGCGTGCACTTCGTGGAGATGGGGCCTCCACGGGTGAGGGTGCGGGTGGAGCTCCCTCGCTGACGGGAGAGGGTCGCCGTGGGCCGCGAGGGGCATCGTCCCCGTCTCTGAGAGCGGCACCCTCGACCGACGTTCAAGGCTCGGACGGTATCCAGACCCCCGCCGGGGAGTCCTCGCATGGACAAGCGTGAGCGTGGGCGTGGGCGTCGGCTCCGAGGCTCTCGAGTCGAGGGATCCTCCGCCAGGAGGAGCATGAGATACGTAGGGATCGACATCGCGTCGGAGACCCACATGCATGGCCGCGGCCGGGCCGCGAGCGGCCTTGGAGCCGGGAGCATCGCGCAGGGCGTGCGCCAGGCCGAAGTCCACGACCCGCGGGCGCCCGTCGGCTCCCACTAGCGCGTTGTCTGGCTCGAAAGCGCGGTTCACGATGCCCGCCGCGTGCGCTGCGGAGAGCCCCGGACCGACTTGCACGAAACATGGCGACCGTCTCCTGCCAGGTCCGCCTCGTCTCCAGCCAGGCCCGCAGCGTCGGGCCCACGACGCGCTCCAGGCGTGATCGCCGTGGACCCCCACTTGGTAGACCGCTGCGACGTTTGGGTGTGCGAGACGCGCCATCGACTTCGCCTCGCGCAGAAGGCGCACCTGTTCGTCGCCCGTGGATGGCCCGGTTCGCCGCAGGAGCTTCAGCGCGACCTTGCGAGCGAGCTCGGGATCGTAGGCCTTGTAGACGAAGCCCATTCCACCGTGGCCCAGCAGCTCGAGGACGATGTATCGCCCGAGGACCGCACCCACGGGCAACGTCGCGTCGGTACCCTGCGCATGCCCTTCCGTGGGAGGGGCCGACAACGTCTCCGCGAGCGCAGGATCCACAGCCGGAGGCTACCGTCGGGCCGCCCCCAAACCTGGCGCCATGTGCTAACGCTGTTCGGCGCCGGAGAGATCCGTGAATACGATCCCCGCTCCCTGGCTCTTGTAGACACGGTTCATATGAATCAAGACGGGCGTGAGCGACTCCAGGGCTATGGCGTTGACGAGCGGTCCAGCGTCGAGGGCACGCATCCCGAGATCGCGCACGAGGGCCAGCGTGGTGGCCTTCGCCCGCGTGTCATCAGCGGCGACGAGGACATCGCACTCGATGACGTGCGAGGGATCGGCGAGGTGGGTCGAGCTCACGTGATGGAGAGCGGCCGCGACGGGGGTGGACGGACCGACCAGCGCCTGGGTCTCGAGGGCCGCGGCCTGGCCTGCCGGCAGCTGCACGCGGCTGACCTTCGGCGGCCTGAGCGGCACGGTGACGTCGACCAGAACCTTCCCGGCGACCGCATCGACGATGCCCCGGAGAGTGTCGGCGTGTGCCTCGTACGGGACCGTGAGCACCACGACCTCGCCCTCGCGGGCAGCCCACGCGTTGTCGCCCCCCTCGATCGTGTGCCCTTCCCCCGACAGCTCCGCCGCACGAGCCCTCGCCTTGGCCGCGTCGCGCGAGCCGAGGGCGATGGTGTGACCGGCGCGCGCCCAGCGCACCGCCAGCCCGCTGCCCTGCTTTCCCGTACCGCCGACGATGCCGATCCTCATGCTCCGCTCCTCCGCGGCAGGGTCCTAGCATGATCACCTGCGAGCAGCGCCTCGAGGCCATCGCTGTGCCGGGAGTGCCCCTCGTGGGACGTGGGGACGACGTGCCGGCCATCGTGTCGCGCGCGCTGGCGGGGGCCGGCCTGTTCTTGGCTGACGGCGATGTGCTGGTGGTCACGTCCAAGCTCCTCTCGCGTGCCGAGGGCCGCTTCGTCGAGCTCCCGCGCGTGGAGCCCTCGGCCAGCGCCGTCGAGCTGGCACGGCAGGTGGGCAAGGACCCCCGCGCGGTCGAGCTTATCCTGCGAGAGTCGAGCGGCGTGTCCCGGCAGGCGCCTGGAGTGCTGGTCGTGCGGCACCGTCTCGGGTTCGTCGTGGCCAATGCAGGCATCGACATGAGCAACGCCGTGCCTTCCGACGCCCCGCCGGAGAGCGGTCCCTGGGCGCTGCTCCTGCCGGAATCCCCTGACGCTTCGGCGGCGGCGATCCGTGCGTACATCGAGAGCACCTCGGGCGCGCACGTGGGCGTGGTGATCACCGATTCCTTCGGCCGTCCCTTCCGAGTGGGTACGGTGGGGGTGGCGATCGGCGTGTCGGGCCTGCCCGCCCTGTGGGACCGGCGCGGGGAGCCGGATCTCTTCGGGCGGGTGCTGGAGAACACCATCACCGCGCTGGCCGATCAGGTCGCTGCCCTTGCCGACCTGGTCGCGGGGCAGGCGGCCGAGCGCCGCCCGCTGGTCCTCGTGCGCGGTCTGCACTTCGAGCCCGTCGAGAGCGGGGCGAGCGCGCTTTTACGCAGCGCCGAGGAGGATCTTTACGCATGACGAAGATCGTCGCGCTCTCTGGCGGCGTGGGTGGCGCACGTCTGCTCGACGGGCTCGCCCGCGCGCTGCCCGCGGGTGCGCTCACCGCCATCGTGAATACCGGGGACGACTTCCTCCACCTGGGGATGTACGTCTCGCCGGATCTCGACACGGTGATGTACACGCTGGCCGGCCTGGCGCACGAGGAGCGAGGCTGGGGTCTACAGGACGAGACGTTCGCGGGCCTCTCCATGGTCAAGCGCTACGGCGGTCCGGACTGGTTCGCGCTGGGCGATCGCGATCTGGCGACGCACCTGCTCCGCAGCGAAGCGCTCCGCGCGGGCGAGCCGCTCTCGGCCGTCACCCGGCGGCTGTGCAACGCGCTCGGCATCGTGCACCCCGTGCTGCCGATGAGCGACGCGCCGGTGCGCACGATCATCGAGACGACCGCCGAGGGCATGCTGCCCTTCCAGCAGTGGTTCGTGCGCCGTCGCGCGCAGCCCGCCGTGCGCTCGGTCCACTTCGAAGGCAGCCGGACGCCCGCCCCCGGCGTCGTCGCCGCCATCGAGGCCTGCGACCTCGTGATCGTCGGACCGTCGAATCCCTACGTTTCGGTCGACCCCATCCTGTGCCTCGACGGCGTGCGCGGCGCGCTGGAGCGCAGACCCGTGGTTGCGCTCAGCCCCATCGTGGGCGGCGAGGCCATCAAGGGACCCCTGGCGACGATGATCCGCGAGCTCACCGGGAAAGCGGCATCCGCCGGCGCGGTGGCGCGGCACTACCGTGGCCTGCTCCGCGGGATGGTCGTCGAGCGGGGGGACGAGCAGACCGTCACTGCGTTCGTGCCGATACCGGTGCTGGGAACCGCGACGGTCATGCGCTCGCGCGACGACCGGCTGCGCCTCGCGCGCGAGGTCCTGGCCTTCGGTGCCCAGGTGGCGCAGGAAACCTCGTGACGCAAGCTGTCTGGGCCGTTGTACCGGCCAAGTCGCTGGCGACAGGCAAGTCGCGCCTCCGGCCGCTGCTGGGCGACGACGAACGCGCTCTCTTCGCGCGGAGCCTGCTCGAGCACGTCCTCGACGTTCTGCTCTCGTGCGACCTCGACGGGATCTTGGTGGCGACGGCCGCGGATGACGTGGCCTCGCTCGCTGCAGCGCGCGGCGCGCATGTGCTGCGCGACCACGGGCCGGGCTCGCTCGCCACCGTCGTGGACCGGGCGCTCGCGGACGTGGCCTCACGCGGCGCGCAGGTCGCGGTGGTGCTGATGGCGGACCTGCCGCGCATCGAGCCGGCGGACGTCCACGGGCTCGTGGCGGCGCTCGACGATCACGACGTCGCCCTCGTGCGCGATCACCTGGGCCATCACACCAACGCCCTCGCGCTCCGTCCCCCCACGGCGATGGCGACCTGCTTCGGGCGTGCGGACAGCTTCGACGCGCACTGTGCTGCTGCCCAGGCGGCTGGGCTTCGTGCGGCCATCGTGACGAGCGAGCGCATCGCCTTCGACGTCGACCTGCCTGCCGATCACCAGCGGCTCAAGGCGACACCACCGGGAGCCGGTACCTGAAGCGCTCGTCACGCATCAGCCGGTCGTAGCTCCCGAAGACAGCCTCGGCGTCCTCCACGCCATCGAGCCGGTCGCCCTCGTCGGGCCCGGCCTCGGCCGGGTAGACGCGGAGCACGTCGTAGCGAGTGCTCCGCTCGAAGGGCACCCGGCCCGAGTCGCGGATGGTGCGCCGGAGCGCCGCCGGCGGCTGGAGTTGGCCGTGCGTCGCACCCGCCGAGGTGGAGATGCTCTCGTTGATGAGCGTGCCCCCGAAGTCATTGGCGCCGCACGAGAGGAGCCACTGCGCCTGGCGCATCCCGTCCTTGACCCACGAGACCTGGAGGTTGCGGATGGTGTCGCCCAGCATGATGCGCGAGATGGCGTAGACACGGATGACGTCGTCGCCCGTGGGCCCGGGCCGCAGCTCCGGCAGCTGCTGGCGCAGGGTCATGGGGGCCTCCTCATGCACGAAGGAAAGCGGTACGAACTCGGTGAAGCCGCCGGTGTCACGCTGGATGGAGCGCAGCAGGTCGAGGTGGCGCATCCGCTCTACGTCGGTCTCCACGTGCCCGTACATCATGGTCGATGTCGTCGGCAGGCCGATTGCGTGCGCCGTCGTCACCACCTCGATCCACTCGGCCGTGGTGATGCGCCCCGGTGCGATGCGGGCGCGCACGCGCTCGTCCAGCACCTCGGCCGACGTCCCAGGAAGGGAGCCCAGCCCGGCGTCCTTCATCTCCTCGAGGACGCGACGGAAGGACCAGCCGCTGCCCTGCGCTGCGAACTTCACCTCTTCCGGCGACAGCGCGTGGACGTGCAGCGCGGGCGCCGCCGCCTTCAGCGCGCGGACTAGGTCGGCGTAGAAACGCGTGTCGAGCCCCGGCGCGAGCCCGGCCTGGATGCAGATCTCGGTCGCCCCGTACGCTTGCGCTTCCAGCGCGCGCCGGACGACTTCCTCCGTGGGCAGAAAGTACCCCTCCTCGCTGCGGCGGGTGCGCGAGAACGCGCAGAACCGGCAGGCCTTGGCGCACACGTTGGTGAAGTTCACGTTGCGGTTGACGACGTACCCAACGCGCTCACCCACCTGGGATCGCCGCAGGTGGTCCGCCACCGCGACCAGCGCGTGCAGCGCTGCGCCGCGCGCGCCGCAGAGGATCACCGCGTCGTCCACGCTGACGTCGCGCCCCTCCAGCGCTCGCTCGAGCGCGCGCCGCACCGGGCCGTCGACATCCGCGAGCACGCGCTCGATCGTCATGAGACCGGACCCGCAGCGCTCGAGGCGGCGAGACGCGCTTGCGCCTCCTGCGTCGGCGCGACCAGACGCGGATCGAGGAATTCGGGCGCGACGAAACGCGGGTATATGGCGACGCGGCGCCGCAGGTCGAAGCCAGCGGCGGCGCAGGCTTCTCCCAGCGCGTCGACGTGAGGCCACGGGTGGCGCGGGTTGATGTAATCGGGCGTCAGTGGGGAGATGCCGCCGAAGTCGTCCAGGCCCGAGGCCAGCAGCGCCGCCGCGCCGGCCGGGCTGAGGTTGGGGGGTGCCTGCAGCGAGACGTCGTCGTCGAGGATGAGGCGCGCCATCGCCACCGCGAACGTCACCTCGTCCTCGTCGGGCTCGGGCGCGTGCTCCATGGGTACGCCGGGGACCGCGCGGAAGTTCTGCACGATGACCTCCTGGATGTGGCCGTACGTGCGGTGAAGGCGGCGGATGGCCAGCAAGCTCTCCACACGTTCACGGCGGGTCTCCCCGATGCCGACCAGGATGCCGGTTGTGAAGGGGATGCGCAGGCGTCCCGCCGCCTCGATCATGGCGAGGCGCCGGTCCGGGCGCTTGTCGGGCGCGCGGTGGTGCGGCATCCCCGGCTGGCAGAGGCGCGGGCTCGAGCACTCCAGCATCAGCCCCAGGCTCACGTTCACTCCGCGGAGCCGGATCATGTCCTCGTCTCTGAGGATGCCGGCGTTCGTGTGCGGCAGCAGACCGCAGCCCAGCGCGCGCGACGCCGCCCAGTGCAAATACTCGACCGTGCTGGACTGCCCGAGCGACGCCAGGGTGCGGCGGTAGGCCGAGAAGGCCTTCTCGGGCTTGTCGCCGAGGCAGAAGAGCGCCTCGGCGCAGCCGAGCTCACGCGCGCGAACCAGCTGCTCGTCGATCTCGTGCGGCGTCATGGTCCACTCGCCCGGATCGCCGGGCGAGCGGCGGAAGGAGCAGTAATCGCAGTGATTCCTGCAGAGATTGGTGAGCGGGAGGAAGACCTTCGGCGAGTACGTCACGGTTCGCCCCGACCGCCCGTCCCGCACGGCGCAAGCCGCCTGGCGGATCGCGGCGGCGAGCTCGCCCGTGCAGCCGGCGAGCTCCAGCGCCTCTTCCTCCGCCAGCGGTGCACCCTCCGTGGCGCGTTGCAGCGCACCCTTCATGGCCAGCACTTCCGTTCACCCCATCGCCGCGACGGAGAGCGGCTCGATCTCGTAGAGCACGCGAACCTCGCCCGGGCGACGGAACGGGTACTTCTCCTGGCCCATGTACTTGAGGGCGAGGGCATCGATGCTGGCGTCCGCCCCCTCCTCGGTGACCTTCACGATCTTCCCGCGAACGGCGATGTGAGCGTAAGGGTTTTCGGGGTCAACGATGGAGAGCGCCACGAGCGCGTTGCTCGACATGTTGCGGTCCTTCACGCGGCCACGCGCCGTGTTCACCTCGAACCGCCCGTTCCTGTAGAAGAACCACACCGGCGTTACCTGGGGAGAGCCGTCGGGCATGATGGTGGCCAGGTGGGCGAGGGCCTTCTTCTCGGTGAGGAGGGGCAAGAACTTGTCCGGGATGTTCGCCGTCATGCGACCGACTATAGCCGTCTTTCCCCCCATGTGCCTCCGAGCCCTCGCCGTCCTCACCTTCTCCGCGCTCGCCACGCTTGGCTGTGATCGCAGCCCACCGACGTCATCGCAGGCGAGCGCGTCCGCCCAGCCCGCGCCCGACGTCATCGCCAGCGAGGCCCCGGCCATCATCGCCTCCGTCGCTCCGCCGCCGGCTCCGTCCACGGCGCCGTTGCCTCCGCCGCCCGCCCCTCGGGTCCGCGTCGAGAACATCGGGATGCACATCGGCGGAGGTCCCAACGACGTGGTGAGCAAGGCGCCTATCGCCGACAGCATCGCGCCTCACTTCGACGAGATACGCACGTGCTGGACACGGGTCGACGACAGGTCCCGTGGGGGCGACTTCGGCGTCGACCTGCTCATCCAGGCGGGTGGCGGACGCGCCGCCGTGTCCAACCCGCGCACTGCGATTCACCCGGATGCCTTTCGCGACTGCGTGGTCGCGGTCTTCGAGCAGATCGAGTTCCAGAAGCCGAGGACGGGGAGGACGACGGTGAGTTACTCGCTGCGCTTCACGCCGTGACGCACAATCGCGTCATGGCGCGACCGCGATGGCCTGTCGGAGCGCATCGAGGCTCCGCTGGTCGAGGGCGTCGCCGCGGTAGACGATGCGGCCCTGGCGGTCGATGACGAGCGTGGCGGGGACGCGGCGCTGGCCCAGCGCATCGGCGAAGGCGAAATCCGGGTCGACGAGCTGGGCGTAGCGCAGCCCGCGGCGGTGAGCGAACTCCGCGACCGTCGCGGGGTCCTCGCCCACATCGACGCCGATGACCACCGCGTCGTGGCCGGCGGCCTCGCGTGCATCGAGGCGGTTGAGCGCGTCCATCTCGCGCGCGCATGCCTCGCACCACGTCGCCCAGATGGTGATGAGCGCGACGCGCCCGGCCGCGACCCGCGCGACGTCGGTGTGCTCACCCGCAGGCGTCAGCAGCATCACCTCGGGGATGTGGGCGGGGGCGGATGTCGACCCAGCAGGCGCGGGCAATGCTGGCGCCGGTCGCGCCGCGCCACAGCCGCTCGACGCGCTCCAGAGGAGCACCGCGGCGATCAGAACCGGAAGCCCGTTTCCCACGAGACGATGGTCATGTGTAGATCGTTGGTCCGCACGTAGCGCTCGCACGCCAGCTCCATGTGCAGGGCGCGTATCTCGCCCACGAGAGGAAAGTCCATCACGATTTTCTCGCCGATGGTCTCGGAATCGAGCGGCGCGAGGTCGCTATCGGCCACGCGCAGCCTCGCGTCCAGCGGCGCCAGCGTGGTGAAGAAGCTCGCGCCGGTCTGGGAGTGGAAGCGGTAGTAGCCGCCCACATAGATAGTCGGCGTCAGTCGTTGCATGAGCTGCGCCTCCATGGAGTGGGCGACGATCCCCCAGTCGTCTGCGTAGAAGCGATAGTAGAGGCGCAGCGCCCCGTTCCAGGGCAACCACTGCGACGCCCTTCCCACCAGGGCGTGCCGCATGCGCTCCGCGGGCAGCAACTCCGGACCGCGTCCCCCGCTCGCCAGGGGCACGCTGTTCCAGGTGTTGCCCATGGTGCCCTCCTGCATGGTGATACCGTAGTTGATGCTGGCTACTGTCGTGGGGGTCAGCACCTGGGTCAGACCCACCGTCGCCGTCGTCCCGTTGCGATCGGTGTGGCCGCTGCGGTGCCCGTGGATGTTGAACTGGTCGAACCAGTCGTAGACCTCGAGCGCGCTGGCCGAGAGAACCGTGGCGTCGTCCGCGTACGAGCGGCGGAAACCCAAGCCGCTGTCCCAGGAGCGAAACGGGTTCTCCAGGTGAACCCCGCTCCGCATCGAGAGGTCCAGCGCCTTGCTGGCCTTGTAGGTCGTGGTCCAGTCGATGGATCCTGCCTCGACGTGCTTCGAGGCGTTGCTCGTGACGTCGATGGCGTGGGGAGATGCGTTGGTCACGATGTCGACCGGGAGCCACAGCCGGTGCGTGAGCTGTGCACCCTGCGTGAAGACGAACTCGGCCTCCGGCTCGAAGACGGTCAGGCGTTCCGAGCCGGGGCTCATGGGCGTCGGCCCGCCCTGCGCCTGGAAGCCGTAGCCGAACTGGTCGTAGCCGGTCACGCGCGTCGTCATCGACTGCAGGCGCAGGCCCGACCCCATCGCGTCGAGTATGCGCTCGTCGCTCAGCGAGGCGCCCCCCTCGTCGGCGAGGGCGTGCGCAGGCATGGCGACCGCGAGCACGGCCATCGCCAAGACAACCCAGCGGACCCTCCTACTGGCAGCCGCAACCACCACCCGCCGAGGCCCCATCTCCCCCCGCCGCGCCCTCGCGCGTGTCGTAGAGCTTCTGCCGCCGCGCCGCATCGAGGGGCTCGTCGGTGAGCCCCATCATCGGATCAGCGAGGTGCGCACGCCGGTTCTGAGGCACCGTGGCACACGCCATGGTGGACAGCGCGGCAGCGACCACCACCAGCAGCGGCGGCGTCACAGTGTCCCCCCGATGACGAGCCCGGCGCTTCCGTTGCCCAGGATCGGTGCCACCTGGAGAGCCCGCGCGGGAGCGAAGGCGGTGTCGATGACTCCGGCCATCGACGCAGCCAGACCACCGCAGAATAGGCCCCACATGATGCGCTGCTGGGTCAGCGTGCCGTGCTCCACGCTGGCCGGGGTGGCGACGAACACGGGCACAGTAGCCAGCGTCGTGGCCGTGGGGACCGCCGCGAAGACCGCGCCTCGCACCCACTCGTTCACCAGGCCGTGCGCGACCAGCGGGGCCACGGTGAAGCCGCTCTCGATGGCGAACCAGCCCGCCTCGGTCCCGCTGGCGGAGCCGCGCTGCGTCGCGGCCAGCGTCCCGCCCACCACGAAGCCTCCGAAGACACTCGCGGCGCCGGCGGCGATGGCGACCGCAGGATCTGGACCGTCGGCTCGTGCTGGCGCCGGCCAGAGGAGGCCCACGGTGACGGCGGCGGGCCACAGGGATCTACGCATGGCCGGCAGGGTAGCCGCCGATGGTCCCGTTCGCACGGCTCACTGCATGGCGAGGGTCCTTGCGACCAGGTTGCCGTGCCGTTCGACGGTGATCCGCACCTTGTGCTTGGCTTCGGCGATGCGCGCCAGCGTGTCCACGCGGTCGGTCACCGGGCGTCCGTCCACCGACCGGACCACGTCGCCCTCGCGCAGCGGCTTGTTCCAGTCGTGCTCGCCCTCGACGACTCGGGTGATGGTCGGCGCACCGTCACGCTGGTCGATCTCGATGCCCAGCCGCGCGAGCACGATGTAGCTCGGCCCCGGCGCGACATTGACGAGCCCACGGCGCGAATCGACCGCAATGCGGAAATGGCGCATCACCCCCATGCCCACCAGCGCGCCGCCCTCGTCCATGAACGACAGGTCCGGTCGGCGCTCACGGCCGATGGCGGGCATGCGCGGCAGTCCGAACGGGCCCAGGTGGAGCCCATTGATCTCCGCCTCGTAGTCCGAGTCGTCGTCCTCGCTCATCCGCACACCCTCGCCGCGCCCTCGGGGATGGCGCAGGTGCATCTCCGGGCCGCTGACGACGACGTTGAGCGGCGCTCCGGTGTCGAGGAGCAGCGGCATGGGGCCCAGCTCGTCGACGGCACCCGCGACCACGACGCGTCCGTGGGATGCGCCGTAGTAGGGGAGGCGGGTGAAGGCGATCTCCGTCGTGTCCGCGTCGAAACGCTGGCGCGGCCAGATGCGCAGCGTGCTCGCGGGCCCGTCGACCTCCACCACGAAGCGCGACATCAAGTCCATACCCAGCAACCCGGCCTCCTCGGAGGCGAAGGGCGAGTCGTTGCGCGGGATGAGGACGGGGACGCCGTGGAGCTCGATGTTGCCGATGACGAGGCGATCGACGATCACCGGATCGTACGTGTCTTCGGGGAGCCAGGGCGGGTGGACGTGAATGGGCGGATCGGGCGAGGGGACCACACCCAGCTCCTCGATGACGCGGCGGGTGAGCACCGTGACGGGGGACCCGGTGTCCAGCACCAGGCGCATCGGGCGCGAGCCGCCCACCTCGACCGGCACGTACACGCGCCGCGAAGGATCGCCGATGTCGAACTCTGCGGCTTCGCGCGGCGCCCGCAGCGGGACCATGTCCTCCCTCGCAACGCGGGCCCAGTCCGGCGGAGCGGGATCGGCGCGACGCTCCTCGAGGGTCCAGCGTAGTGTCTCCCGCCCGACGCGGTCGACGATCGCGTTGCAGGTGGCGGCGGTGACGATGGGCCTACGGTCGTCACTCCACTCGAGCTCCTCGCAGCTCTCGATCGACCGGTCCTGGGCAATCCACTCGAAGGACCGCGGCCGTCCCGTCTTGCGGTCGACATCGACCCAGAGGGCGTGGCCGTCGCGAGGGGTGTACACCAGCGTGCACGCTCCGTCGTGGCACTGCTCCAGCTCGTGGTGTCCGCCCGCCCCCGATGCTCCGTAGCGCCCACCGATCCACGCGGCGTCCCGTCGCTCGTCGTCTGCGAGCGGGCCGCCGATCTCCACCGCGGGACGCGAGCCCACGCGCATCCACGCGAGTCCGCCCCGCAGTCCGAGGACGTAAGGACGACCGCCGGTCTCCCTCAGCTCCGTGAAATCACCGTGGCTGACGACGAACTCGCGCGTCCATTCTCCCCGAGGAGAGCTCACGCGGTAGCGGAGGTAGGTCGAAGGAAGCCCGAGCGTCGTGGAGAAGTCGGCCTCCGACAGGGCATGAAGGCCGTCACACGCGGTGAGGGCGCCCGCGAGGGCGACCAGGACAGCCAACGAAGGCAGCTGGCGCATGTCGTCCCGAAAGGAACAGCAACGTGCGTGCCGTCAGGCACCCGGCACGCCGCCACCCGGCCGCTCGTCGTCGTGCTTGACGACTCAATCGCGCTTGCGGCGCGTAGGGTTCACCGGTCCTCGATCTTCTCCACTCGCCCGTCGGCGTGCTTCGCGAAGCGCCCCTCACCCCTGGGGTGCACGGGGTCGTCCGCCGGCCACGGCCACCCGCCGAACTGAGTGCGCTGGTAGTCCCGGATGGCCTGCTGCACCTCCGCCCGCGAGTTCATCACGAACGGTCCGTACTGCACCACCGGCTGGCCGATCGGGCGGCCCTGGAGCATCAAGATCTCACACTCGTCCTCACTAGCCTCGAGGGGGACCGGGGCATCGCTTCGCACCACGACCGCCGTGCGCGGGGCAATCGGTTCCCCCGCCACCCGGAGCGACGCGCCGCGGAAGAAGTAGAGGGTCCGCACGGTATCCTTGCCCCTGGCCGGCGGGACCGTCCACCTGGCCCCGGCCAGCAGACGGAGGGTCCAGATGGCGACGTCGGTGTCGGGCCGCGACGCCCACGAGCGCGGCGGCGGTGGGGGGGCGCGCTTGCCGTCGAGTTCTCCGGCGATGATGGCGACCTCCGTGACACGCCCTGCGTCGTCCGTGAACGCGCACCGCGGGATGTCGCGGCTCCAGAGTATCGCGAAGTGGGCCGGCACCATCTTGTCCTCGCCTGGGAGGTTGAGCCAGATCTGGAACAGCTCGAGGGGATTGTCGGCTTGTGGATCGAGCAGCGGGAACATCTCCGAGTGTACGACACCACCCCCGGCGGTGAGCCACTGCGTATCGCCGCGGCCGAAGCGCGCCGTCGCACCAAGTGAGTCGTAGTGATCGACAAGGCCACGGCGCACGATGGTCACGGTCTCGAAACCGCGATGAGGGTGCTGGGGAAAACCAGGGACCACGCGCCCGTGGTACATGCGCCAGCCGTCCTTGCCGGCGAAATCCTGACCGAGATCCCGGCCGGCGAGCGACGCTGCGGGACCGAGGCGCTCGTTGCCGGCGGGGTATGCGTCGTCGTGGTGGACGCAGAAGAGAAACGGGTCCGTTGTCTCCCACGGAAAGCCGAGGGCACGTCTCTCGAGGATGATGGAATTCACACGAGGAGGATAGCCGCGCTTATGCCATCCAGCCCGCCACGGTGTGTGTCGCCCTCTCCACGACGTGGCGCGCCCGCGCGAGCCCCGGCGACACGGGGCCCGCAGGGTGCAGGAAATCGAGCATCCACCGCTGCTGCCGCCTCGAAAGGCCATAGGCGCCGCGCACCCGCCTGCCAGGCTGGAGCCCGCTGTCCTCGCCCATCTGCCTCAGGACCTGCTCGTGCAGGCGCTGGGCGGTCTCGCCCAGCTGGCGATGGTTGACCCCGAGCGCCTGGAAGTGGGGGTCGAGCAGCTGGCCGCCGCCGATGGTCAGCAGGAAGAGCTCCAAGTTGAACACCCAGTTGTGGGCGCGCTCTGCCACCGTCGCGCGGGCCAAGAGCTTGGGGAGATAAAGGACCCCCAGCGCCACGTGCCGCGACTCGTCCCGCTCGACGTAGGCCAGGAGGTCGGTGAGCACCGGCTCGATGCGCGACGCCGCGACCTGCTTGAACACGGCCAGTGCGAGGTTCTCCACCAGGAGCTGCATGCCATAGAGCTTCTCGAGGACCGAGTCGGTCTCCATGATCTTCTCGAGCACCCGGCGCCCGAAGGGATTCATGGGCGGCATCACGATCCGAGCGCGGGCGAAGTAGTCGCGCAGGACGGTGAAGTGCCGGGCCTCGTCGAAGACCTGTCCAGTCGCCGCCATCTTCGCGTCGACGTCAGGCAGCGTCCGCGCCAGATCCGCGGCGATGTTCCAGGCCGCGAGCTCTCCCCAAAGGATCACGCTGAAGACGTGACCCATCGCCTCGCGCTTGTCGTCGGGGAAGTGGATGCCCCCGTGCCTGGCTTCGAGGTCGTCGAGCACACCACGCGGATCCCAGGAGCGCTGCTGGGTCTGATGATAGAGACGCTCCAGGCGCCGGGTCTTGTCCGCAGCGCGGAGCTCCCATCCGTCGAGCAGCTCGTAGGGAGGGAACTTATCTTGCGTACGGCTCGTGCTCGTCGCTGTGGTCATCATCTAACCTCTTCTGCGAGTAGGCCCATGAGGTTCATGCGGGTGACCTCCAGCGCGAGCGCGCCGAGGTCGACAGTCCTGTCGTGTCCGAGCGCGTCCAGCGCCACTCTCTGCACGCCGCCGAGGACGAAGAGCGCGGCGGCGCGAGGGTCGACGTCGGCGCGGACGACGCCCGCGCGCCGGGCGGCCTCGAGGTCGCGTGCGAAGCGGTCGATCACGAGGTCGTCGATGGCCCGCAGGATGGCGTCGATCCCCACGTCGAGGCCGACCGCCTCCCGCACCAGGATCCGCAGGCTGGCCTCGTCGGCGAACGCCGCCTCGAGCACCCTTTGGAGGCTCCCCGCGGTGTACGCGATGACCTGAAGCCGGGTGGGGTGGAACCCGTCGGGGATCTCCACGACCGGCTCGCTCTCCACCACCGCCCGGACGCGGGCGAGCATCTCCTCCACGATCGCCGCGAACACGTCCTTCTTGCTGGTGAAGTACTGGTAGAGCGTACCCCGCGCGATGCCGAGGTCCTCGCAGATGTGGCTGATGTTGGTGTCGTGATAGCCACGCCGCGCGAAGACACGCTTGGCACTCTCGAGGATACGCCGGCGGCGTTCGGGTGCGGCAAGGTATACTGCGTAACTCATCGAAACAGCATGGCCTGTAGAAAACTGACGTGTCAGTTTCGTACGGCCTTTCCAGCTCTGGCGCAAAAGGGCAACTGCTTTTTGTTCGCGAGGTCGAAGCGGGAATAGACAGCTCGTCCGGCACGTCCCATCCGGGATGCACGACCCCATCCCCCACGCTCCCTGTCCGACCTGCGGGCAGCGACCGAAGCGGGTGCGCATCGGCGGTAGTCTCGCCGTCGTCTGTGCTTGCTCGGCGCGCGTGCTGCGGACGGCCTGGCACCGGCCAACTGCCACACTCGCCGGCTCGCAGCAGCACAGTCGCTCCGGGCCTGGCTCCTCGGCGGCCTGAGGCCCGCGTTCCACGTCGGGCTACTCTTCCGCGCGATGAGCGGCGCGCTTCCCTTGCTGACCTGGCTGGTGCTGAGCGGTCTGCTCGACCAGCCGACGCCTGCGACCGTCACGTTTCCCGTCCGTTGTTCCGTTGCCCTCGACCCGACAGGCAAGGCGGTGGCCTCGGAGGAGTGGCTGAACGGGGAGCTCGGCGCAGCGCAGAATCTCTTCGCGCCCTTCGGGGTCGCCTTCGCAAGCACCCCTGGTGTGTCCCTGGACGCCGCTGCCGCCCACGTCGAGACCCGCGCCGACCGCGACGGACTCGCTCCCCACGTGGTGCCACACGTCATCGACGTCTTCGTGGTCGACTCCATTCGCGACGTGGACGACCCCGCGCAGATGCGCCGGGGTGTTCACTGGCACGCGCCGACGGGCGCGCACTACATCATCCTCGTGGCGTCGGCGCCCACCACCGTGCTTGCCCACGAGCTGGGGCATTACTTCGGCAACCCCCACCGCCACATGGTCGACAACGTGATGAGCTACGAGCGCTCGGGAGGCCACGTCTTCTTCGACGCGGACCAGGGAAAGCGCATCGTGTCGCGCGCTGCCGCCTACGTCCGCAGTGGTGAGCTGCTGCCGGTCACACGGTAGAGAAGCTCAAGGGCTCCCCGTCCCTCCACCCGGAGTCGCGCACGCCTCCTCCTGTCCCTGCCACGCGCCGCCCTGGCAAGTCTGGGCGTACGAGCACGCCTCGTAGGTGCACGACGTGCCCTCGTCGCTGCACGCAGCTCCGATGCGCGGGCGCGGGAAGGGGCAGCCCTGTCCGGGTTCGCACCCCCAGTACGCCGAGCCTCCGTCGATCTGCACCGGACCCCCGAGCGGCATCTGGCACGAACACTCACCCTGCTCGTACACGCAGGAGAGGCTCGTGTCCGTGCAGGAGGAGCCCTGCGAGACCGCAGCGTAAGTAGACGGACACTGGGCGGAGTTGGGTCCGGGCTTCGCACTGCATGGCTCGAAGCTGGGCTGGAACGTCCCCCAGTGCCCGCTCTGGCACTGCACGACCGGATCGCACGAGACGCTCCACCACGAGTCGCCGTACTCGCACTGCACGTTCTCCGTCGAGCACGAGCTACCCGTCGCCGGCTGCGTATCGGGACACACAGGGCTCCAGGGCGCCGACGAATCGCCACCACTGGCGTCGGGGACACTGCCCTCCGTGCCGCCCGAATCGTGAGGGCCGCCATCCCCCGGGCTTGCATCGATCGACCCGGTGTCCGCGGAGCCGGAGTCACCACTCGCCGGTCCCGTCGTGTAGACGGCTCCTCCGCAGCTGACCGTGAGAGCGGTGAGGGCAACTAGGAGACCGAGCGAACGGACGAGGTGGCGTGCGACCATGAAGCAGGCTCATAGCGACCACCGTGCCACCGGGAATAGCGTGAGATCAGGTGTGTTTTGCCGTGTTGCGGTCCAGCAAGGCTGTGCCAACCCTGGCGCACGGGTCGGGGTCCCACGGGGCGGTTCAGCGACGGGTCAGGTCCGGCCCGGTATATTCAGCCCCCCGTGTTGTCCGACGTCGCGAAGTTCCTCGGCCGCGCGATCCGACTGGGCCGCGACCCGGCGATGATGCCCTCGGACGCCCGCTACGTCGTGCTGACCAACATCGTGGCCCTGGTCGGGGCCCTGTTCTCGCTCGGCTTCGCGCCCGTGCTGCTGCTGACGGGCACCTGGGTCTATCCCGCGCTGCAGGCCGTATACGCGCTCGCGTACCTGCCGACCTTGCTGCTCAACCACCTGCAGCGACCCGGCCTCGCGACGACCTGGCTGGTGCTCGGCAGTCACCTCTCGGTCGTATCGCAGGTGCTCATCGAGGGCACCGGCTTCGACGTGCACCTCTTCTTCATGCTCCACGCGCTACTGCCGTTCTTCGTCTTTCCGCCGCAGTACCTCAAGACCATGTTCGCGATGTCGGCGCTCGCCGGGGTCGACATGGTGCTCGTCGCCACGCTGGGCGAGCGGCTCGGGCACGTCGGTCCTGCGATCGCGCCCGCCACTCTCCACATCCTTCATCCGGTCCTGCTGGCCGGGCTGTTCGCGACGCTCGCCGCCTGCGGGTACTACGCGAGGCGGGCCACCTTGCTCGCGGAGACCGCGCTGGACCGCGCCCACCAGCGCTCCGAGGACCTGCTCCTCAACATCCTGCCGCCCGCCATCGCGGCCCGCCTGAAGGAGCGCGACGGGACCATCGCCGACAGCTTCGAAGGCGTGACCGTCCTCTTCGCGGACATCGTGGGGTTCACGACCCTCTCGGCGCGGCTCTCCGCAGACCGTGTCGTCGATCTCCTCAACGAGCTCTTCTCTCGCTACGACGACCTCGCGGGGGAGCTCGGCCTGGAGAAGATCAAGACCATCGGGGACTGCTACATGGTGGCGGGCGGGTTGCCGGTTCCCCGCGCCGACCACGCCGAGGCGGTGGCCGAGATGGCGCTCGCGATGCAGAGGGTGACGCGGGACTTCGGGGAGAGCCTCGGCGAGTCCATCCGCGTCCGCGTCGGCATGCACAGCGGCCCCGTCGTGGCGGGTGTCATCGGAAAGCGGAAGTTCATCTACGACCTGTGGGGCGACACGGTGAACACGGCGAGCCGCATGGAATCCCACGGGGTCCCCGACACGGTGCACCTGTCGGATTCATCCTACGACCTGCTGTACGGCAAGTACCGGATGAGGCTGCGCGGCGTCGTGGACATCAAGGGAAAGGGCCCGATGCAGACGTGGTTCCTCGAGGGCCGCGAGGGGTGACGCTCACGTGGCGTCGGGCGGCCGCGTGCCATCGCCCCGGTACCGCGCCAGATCGAGGTGGAAGTGGTTGCGATGCGCTGCGTTGAAGAACGGCGTGAGCACGTGCGAGAACACGTCCTCGTCGTAGGCTCGCCGCGAGATGGTACGGAGGAACAGGCCTCCGGGGCGGCGGGGAGGGTCGGCGCCCATGTCGAAGTCCCGCTGGACATCCACCGTCACGCCGTTCTTCAGCACGAAGCGCGCGAGGTCGATGGCGTTCGCGTAGCTGTGCTCGCTGATCCAGCCGGGGTAGGCGGCGATCACGCGGCAGCTGTAGGTCCCCAGCTGATCGATGCGCATGATGCTCGAGTGAAATGAGCGGGCGGCCTCCTCCTGTACCAGCTTCTCGAACGACGCCAGGGCGAGCGCCATCGAGCAGGTGAGAAGCGGAGGTGGGGCGTATGTGATCCCGCCCGGACCCCGCGAGTAGATGACGACCTGCGGCGCGCCACAGACCATCTTGTTCCGCCGGTCTTCGTGCACCGGGAGCGAGGCCGTCCGGTACTTCACACCTGCCGCGGCGAGGTGGGCCTCGCAGTCGGGGAGCTCGTCCGGCGGCCCGACGACGTAGTCGTCCGAGGGGTCATTGTTGGCGTACGCACCTTCGCGGTGCGGAGGGGTGGGCGCGGCAGGCTCGACCGGGCCGCCTCCGACGTACGCCTCGAGGAGAGCGGGCGGCGTTGGCGCAGGGGTCACGGCGGGAGAAGGTGTGGGAACGGCCGGTCGCGCGCCATCGCAGGCCGCGAGGAGGGCCGCGACGGCCAGGAGGGTGGGGATGAGGGCGGGGAGGGCGCGCATGGAAGTCGGACACGAAGGTCCTGTCCTCCCTTGGTTGGACGACAGTTGCAGCGTTCCTATTCCCTGGTCCTTCTTCAGCGGGGCTGCGGCGCGTGGCTCACGCGGTAGATGTAGAAGTTCTCCTCCTCGATCATCGAGTCGTAGAGCTCCGCGACGCGGATCACGGCGTGGCCGTCGACCAGCTCCGGCAGAAGCGGTCGGTTCATGAGCAGCACGGCGTCCTCGTTGCGGGTGGCCGCGACCATGGTCGCGAACTGGACGGCCTGCTCGTCGGTGGGATCCCAGTGCCGGTCGCGGGTCCAGCGTACGAAGGAAAAAGGCCGCCCGGTCCGCGGGCTCAAGGCGAAGGCCGCGCCCTCGAGCTGTCCGAGGACGGCAGTGGCCGGGTAGTCCATCTCCGCGACGAGGGGTGCCCCGGTCAGTCCGCGCTCGCGCAGGACCTCGGCGGCGCGCCCGCCGGACGAGAACACCTTGGCGTACTCGTAGCCGAGAGCGATGGGTGTCGCGGCCACGTGGGCCATCAGCACCGCGGCCAGCGTCGGCACGAGCGCCGCCGCGCGCAGTCGCCGCCACCCCGTCCCGGCGCCGCGAGCCCGTGTCTGCACCGCCAGCCACGCGCTCATCAGCAGCAGCACGAAGAGGAAACCGTGGTGGCGGACGTCTCCTCCGTAGACCAGCCCGAAGAGCGCCATGAGCCCGAGCACTCCCACGCCGAAGAAGAGCGCCGCCTCGCGCCGCCGCGACAGCACGAACACGAGCCACGCCGCCAGCGCCAGCGCCACGGGTACCGCCACGCGCCGGAAGTCGTCGAGCCCGAGCAGCAGGTTGGAGTTCCAGAAGAAGAAGTAGGGCCGCGGGACGGGTACCAGCGCGACGATGAGCCGCGTGGGCGCGAAGTCGTCCGGCATCTCGTGCGGCCACGTCACGTGCGCCACGGTCGAGTCGTCCGGAGGCCACGCGCAAAGCGCCGCCGCGAGGAACGCCGCCGCTCCTGCAGCGATGGGCAGCACGAGGCACTTGGCCCTCGGGTTCGCGCGTCGCAGCAGCCGGGCCGCCTCGAGGAGGAGGACAGCAGTGTAGGCCGCGGCTACCACCGTGGACACCGTCGTCGTGAGCGCAAGCGCCGCGAGAAGGCAGCCCGTGCGCACCGGCCGCGTGAAGCGCCTAGGGTGATTGTCGCACAGGAGGAGTGCGCAGAGCAGCGCGAGCCCGTAGCAGCGGCTCAGCGCCACGTACTCGTAGGCGAGGAAGTAGCCGAACGGGAACAGCGCGCGGAGCGGCCGGCTGAACGGCGCACGGCTGGCGAAGATCCAGACCGCTCCGACCGCGATGGCGACGTGGGCGGCCTGCATCGCGCGCGGATCGTGCGTGACCCGCTGGAGCAGCCAGAGGAGCAGGTACCAGAGCGGCGGGTGCCCATCGTATGCGCGGTTCGCGATGACGTCCCACGGCAGCGGACTGTCACGCGCCACCAGCCAGCAGTGCAGCTCGTCGCGCCACATCTCGTGGTGGGCGATGGCGAAGATGGCCACGGGCAGGTACGCAGCGACGACGAGGGCGGCGAAGAGCCGATCCGGCCGACGGGGCAGGCGGAGCACGGCGCGAGGTTTATCACGCGCCACACGGTCCCCGAGGGTCGGCTACACTGGAGACCATGCGCCGCAGGCTCGCCCTTTCCCTCCTGGCTGCGGTCACGCTCCTGTCCGTGGCCTTCGGCTGCTCGCGCACGACGTCGCCCGCATTGCCCGAGCTGCGGGCGCTCACCGTGGAGGAGGTCGCGGCCCGCCTCACCGCCAGCGACGGCAGGACCTTCATCTACGACAACAACGAGCAGGAGCGCTACGCGAAGAGCCACGTCCCCGGGGCGCGCTGGCTCGAATACGATCGCGTGACCGCGGCAGACCTGCCCGCGGACCACGGGGCGATGCTGATCTTCTACTGCGCGAGCGAACTTTGACACGCTTGCCACACCGCCGCGGTCGCGGCGGAGAAGCTCGGCTACGCGAACGTGTACATCATGCCCGCCGGCATCGCGGGGTGGGAGAGGGCCGGCAAGCCGGTCGAACACGGCTGAATCCCCGGCTGAGCCGCGGTCACCGGCGTGGTGCGTCGCGCGTTTCGCAGACGTCGCGAAGAAGTTTCTCCGCACGCCATCGGACTTCGAGCGCCTCGCCATGCTCGCGTCTGCCTGCATTTCAGCGTACAAACCGGCACCATGCAGCTCGCTTTACGCGACCCGACCTACAGCCCGCCGGCGACGGAGAGCCCTGTCGAACGCATCGCCGAGCACTTCATCCACGATCGTCGCGACGTCCCGTTCCTGAGGCTGATCGCCGCAACGGCGGTGACCGTGATCCCCACAGGCGTCGTCCTGTTCGTCCCTGGACAGTTCCGCTGGTGGCTGGCAGGCGTGCACCTCGCTCTGGTCGTCTACTTCATGGGCCCCTTCGTGCTCATGCTGCACAACACCAGCCACCGCCGCCTCTTCAAGCGCCCCTGGAGCTGGATGAACCAGTACATCCCGTGGGTGCTGGGTCCCTTCTTCGGCGAGTCGCCGGAGACGTACTTCGCCCATCACGTCGGCATGCACCACCCCGAGAACAACCTCGCGGAGGACCTCAGCTCGACCATGAAGTACCAGCGCGACAGCGTGCTCGGCTTCGCACACTACTTCCTGCGCTTCTTCTTCTTCGCCCTCCCGGAGCTCAGCGTCTATTTGGCGAGGCACAAACGCCGCACGCTGATGATCCGCTGCATCGTCGGCGAGCTGTCCTTCACCGCCCTGGTGGTGGGCCTCTTCTTCGTGAACTGGAGAGCGACCCTGGTCGTGTTCGCCTTGCCGTTCGTGATCACGCGCTTCGCGATGATGGCGGGCAACTGGGGCCAGCATGCCTTCATCGACGGGGCCGCCCCCGAGAACTGCTACCGGAACAGCATCACCTGCATCAACTCCAGCTACAACCGCCGCTGTTTCAACGACGGATACCACATTGGCCACCACATCAAGCAGACCCGTCACTGGACGGAGATGCCGACCGATTTCCAGGACAACGTAACCACCTATGCAGAGGAGCGCGCCATCGTCTTCGACCGGCTCGACTTCTTCCTGGTGTGGCTGTTCTTGATGCTCGGGCGCTACGACTGGCTCGCGAGGCGCTACGTGCACCTCGGCGAAGTGCGGCCGCCGGACGAGGAGATCATCGGTCTCCTGCGGACCCGAACCGCGCGGATCGCGGCATGAGCGATCATCACGCCACCAACTTCCAGGGAGACGTGCTGGCGGCCATTCGCGAGGCCGTCGTCGCGAAGCTCCCCGGGGCGCGCGTCGAGGTGAGCGGCGGCAGTGGGCACTACACCATCGACGTCGTCGCGGCGGAGTTCGAGGGGAAGACCATGCTCGCCAGCCAGCGCCTCGTGTACGGCGCCATCGCGCACCTCATGGCGGGCGACCAGGCGCCGGTGCATGCCGTGGACAGGCTGACGACGAAGGCGCGGTGAGCCGCTCACCGACCGCGGTTCGACGGAAGCGCCTTCATCTTCGACGAATGTCGCTTCGACACGGAAGAAAGCCGCTTCGTGTCGGGCGAATGACGCTTCGGCATCGGCGAGAGCGCCTTCGACATCGAAAGAAGCGGCTTTCTTCCGCAGGAAGTGTCTCTTGCTTTGCACGAAGCGACACGCTGGTCGCGACGAGCCGCTTTCGTCGAACAGAACGCCACGAGCTCTCCCGCAGGGTGTCGACCGTCGAAGGCAAGCAGCGCCTTTCGGTCGCGCAAACGTGCCATCCGTTTCGATCGACGGCGCTTTTGCTCGAGCCAGAGCGACATTCTCTCGAGCGAACGACGCTTTCTCTCGAGTCCAAGGGTCCTTCGAAGAGACCGAAGCCGCATCCGATCGGATCGAAGACGAAGTCGATAGGATCGAAGGCGCTTTTGGTCGAACCCAGCCAGGAGCCGGTGCGATCGAAGGCCGACCCGGCCGAATCGAGGCGACACGCGGTGGACTCGAAGCGTCTCCGGTCGTGTTGAAGGCAGCCGCCGTTCGGGCTCGGGTCAGGGTTTGTAAGGGGGCTGGTAGCCGCCCTCGCGGCGGGTGTGCACCGAGAAGAACGCGCGAAGCGCGGCCAGCGCAGGATCGACCCGCGGAGCGTCCAGGTCGAACAGGTTGCGCGTCTCGCCGGGATCGACCGAGAGATCGTAGGCCTCCACCAGCTTGCGTCGTGTGTCCTCGATGACCTTCAGCCCGTCCGGCGTCGTGAGCGCCCGGCGCAGACGTCCCTCCGCGAACAGCGGGCGCGTGAGCGTGGTGACCCCACCCGCGAGCAGCGGCACGAGGCTCTGCCCCTCGTAGGTGGCGGGGGTGGCGACACCGAAGATATCGAGGAGCGTCGGGCCGAGATCGACCAGGCCCACGCGCTGGTCGATGACCCGCGGCGTGAAGAGCGGGCTCCGCGCCAGCAATGGGACGTGCAGCAGCTCCTCGTAGAGCGTCTTGCCGTGCTCCGTGCCCCCGTGCTCACCGAAGGCCTCGCCGTGGTCGGAGGTCACGAACAGCGCCCAGCGCTTGCCGAAGTGGGACTGCAGAAACCGCAGCACCCGGCGGATCTGCGCGTCAGCCACCGCCACCTCGGACAGGTACCGATCACGCGGCGTCCCGTCGGCGCGCCCGCGGTCGTACGGCTCGTGGGGCTCCGTGAGGTGGGTGAAGAGAAAGAGCGGCCCCCGCCCCGCGTGCCGCAGCCGGTCGAGCAGCGGGTCGATCAGCTCCGTCGCGCGGGCGTGCCGGCGGCCTTCCACCTTCACCGTCTCCTCGCGGAAGCCGCGGGCCACGCCGAACTCGCCCGCCAGGAAGGTGAGCCCCACCGTCGTGGCGGTCGCTACGCCCTGCTGGGTCAGCAGCTGCGGGAACCGCGGGGAGGCGTCCTCGGCCGGGTACAGGTACCGCGTCCCGCCCACGCCGTGATCGGTCCAGGCCAGCTCCGAGAAATAGCGCCCCGAGAAGACCGTGCTCAGCGACAACGCGGTCTGCGTTCCAGGTGCGCTGGCGTGGGCAAATACGACGCCATCGCGCTTCAGCTCGGCCATCGTGGGCAGGAGCGAGTCGTCGGCGGGGTTGTCGACGACGTCGGCTCCGACGGCGTCCACCGTGATGAGGACGACCACCGCGTCGGCAGGGAGCAGGCGCGGCTCGGTGGCTGGCACGGGCGGGTCCGACGAGCGATCACGAAACCACGGTGACGGTGGAGGGGGTGCGACGGGCCCGTGCAGGGGTGGCGCGCGCCACAGCGAAGCCGCCAGCAGCCAGGGGGCGACGGCGCAGCGCTCGCGGAACAGCTCGACGCGCACGGCGTTGGACGGAGGTAGGAGCACGCCGACCAGGGAGACCAGGGCAATCGCTCCCACGACGACCTCTCCCCGGCGGGCACTAGCGAGCAGACGTGCTGCGCGTCGCGCCAGCGCGCCCCCTCCGAGCAGAGCACCGCCGCATGCCACGACGCCGTGGATGCCGAAGTAGTCGTCGGGGTAGGGGACGTGGTCGACGACCAGGGCGCCCGCCGCGGCGGCCACGAGCAGGAGCTCTAGGCGCGCCGTCCGGGAGTACCGGACGCCCGCGGCGTACGCGCCCACGAGCCCCACGGCGAAGAATCCCAGGTAGGCGAGGTCGATCACGGGCTCGAGGTGACCGCCGCCCGTGAGCAGCGCCATGCGCAGCACGTCTTCCCCGATGGCTGCGTGAACGAGGGCGAGGGAGGTAGCGATCGCGACGGCGACGCCTGCCCACCGCGGGACGCGCACGAAGCGCACGAAGGCGCCTGCCAGGGCCGCCAGCACCGCGTCGACCCCCAGGGTCTCCGCCGCGTCGAAGACGTGGTGCGCGAGGCGGAGGGGCACGCCCGCCGCGGGAAGGGGGACTGTGACCGTGATGGCGACGGCGTCCGCCAGGGCCAGCAGCGCCGCGCTCGATAGCAGCCCGGCCGCGAGCTCGAGCGCGGGCTGCGTGGGACTGGCCGCGGCGTCGCTGGGCGCAGTCATCGGCCTCCAGGGCCTTCTCTAGCCGACCTTCGGCGGCCGTGGCTCGTGATTCAGCGTCCCGTGCCCGTCCTTCGCTCCTCCGGCTCGAAGGTCACCGCCTGCAACCTCGAGTCGCTCGCCGGCGCCGCGCCCGACGCAACGCGCGCGAGGCCGTCGGCCCCCGGCCGCCGGAAGTAGTGGCTCTCGATGAGCGCCTGGAAGTCACGGAAGCACAGGCTGTCGTCGGAGATGGACCCGAGCTCGCCCGTCTCTGCCAGCCTGGTCATGGCCTCGAGCAGGGCGCGAGTGGCGGAGTAAAGCGCGGGTGTGGAGTAGAGGACGACCGTGAAGCCGAGGTCGTGGAGCTCGCGGGACGGCAGGAGTGGCGTCTTGCCTCCATGGATCAGGTTGATGACCTTGTGCCCGGGCACCTCCGAGCCCACCCGCCGCAGCGCCTCCACCGAGGGCAGGCCGTCGACCAGAGTGACGTCCGCGCCGGCCGCGTGGAAGCGCCGCGCCCGCAAGATGCCCTCGGCCATGCTGGTCGCGTCGGTGCGCGCGACCACGAGCATCGACGTGCGCCGCGCCTCGAGCGCGCAGTCCAGCTTCCGCAGGTAGCGGTCGAGGGGGATGACGCTCTTGCCGGCCGCGTGTCCGCACCGCTTGGGGAAGACCTGGTCCTCGAGGATGATGGCGGCGGCCCCGGCCCGTTCGAGCTCGTAGACGGTGCGGACCACGCTGTCCTCGTCGCCGTAGCCGTTGTCGGCGTCGACCACGAGCGGGACACGGATGGCGCCGGTGACGTTGCGGGTCATGAGGGCCGTCTCCACCAGGCTGGTGAGGCCGATGTCGGGGTTGCCCAGCATGCTGGCGGCGATCCCGTAGCCGCTCATGAACACAGCCGGGAAGCCGGCCAGCTCGAGGACCATCGCGCTCAGCACGTCGTAGCAGCCCGGGAGCTCGAAGCCTCCGGGAGCAGCCAACAGCTCGCGGAGTCGATCCGCCATCGGGTTCGAAGACGTCATGATGCCTCCAGCAATTTCGGGTGAGAACGTGGACGGGAAACCGGTCATTGCACTTCGCAGTATCCGAGGTTGCACGCCGGCCTGGCCGGGTCGGTGCAGTCGTTGGCCGTGTTGCATGGCGCGCAGCTGGACGGTGCCGAGCCGTTCACCGCGGGGCTCGCCTCGAAGTAGCACCCGCACTGGAAGGGCGGCGCGTAGGCGGAGAGCGGACCGAGCTCGCCGGTTCGCTGGACGGCCATCGCGCACGAGGGGACGAGGCTCGACCCGATGAACGCGTCGAGCAGCGCCTGCGGGATGTTGGGGACCGACACCACCGACGCGAACGCCTGGGCACCAGGCGACACCGGCTGCCCGTTGTCGACCGCCGCGAAGAAGTGAAGCGGTCCCCAGATGGGGTAGTGCCCGTCGCGCACGTTGCTCTTGTCCTTCTTGTACGGCGTGGAGTCGGGCAGGTACGCGCAGTCCTGACCCTCGGCCTGGAAGGCGAGCGCGTTGAGGTTGGCGCGATCGTTGTCGTAGTAATCCGCCGAGATGATCCCGATGGCCTGCTCGGCCAGGTCGGGATCGCTGATGACCTTCATCAACGCGTCGACGTTGGCGGCGGTCCCCCGGTCGATGCCCCAGAACTGGTCGGCGGGGACGCCGATGGCGTGGCCGATCTGCTGCTGCGTTCCGGTGTTCGCGTTGCGGATGAAATAGAGCGCCGGGTTCGTCCAGGGCGTGGCGTTCCCCCCACCCATGCCGAAGACCTCGCGCGCCGCCTCCGCCGTGATGGCCGTCTCCTGCGACTTGCCTGGCACGACGAAGGCCATCGCCTGGATGGGGCCGAGGAACTCTCCGATGGACCCTGTCGGCGGACCGAAGCCGTCGCACGTGGTGGAGAAGATGTCCGACTCCCCGACGTCGACCTGCACCGGGGCGCCCAGCAAGCAGGAGGTGGAGGAGCCGTCCTGCGAGAAGTAGGCGGCGTACTTCGCGCCCGGACCCGGGGAGGGGTCGCTCATCATCAGCTCGGCGCCAGAGCCGAAGATCGACTTCACCCCGGTGCACGAGCTCGACACCTGGAACACGGGCGTGAAGCCGGTGGCGACGATGAGCGGCGCCAGCTTGGCCAGCAGCGGTGGGAAGTTGCTCGAGCCGGTCATGTAGACGACCTGCGCGCGCCCCTGGTTCACGTCGAGGCAGGTGGGGAGCGCGGGTGCGGCGTCGCCCCCATCGGCCACCGCAGACACGGTCGAGGCCTCTGGCTCCGGCGGAGTCACCAGCCCTGCATCCAGCTCACCGGCGTCCCCGCACACGCCGAGCCGCTGGCAGTTGTCGAACACCATGCACTGCGCCGTGGTGCACTGGTTCAGGAAGTCCTGCGGCTGTTGCGGGGTTCCGTAGAAGCAGTTGGAAGGCCCCAGGCCGGACGTCACGCAGACACCCCCCTGGCAGTAGGGGTGACCGCCGAAGTGGAGGCAGTCGCCGTCGTTCCGGCACTGGGTCGAGTCGTGGTCGAGAAGCGCGGTGCAGGCCGCGCTGGTCAGCAGCAGCGCGACCGCCGTCGCGCGCATCCATCGCCGTCGCATGAGCAAGCTCCTGTCAGAATATGGTCACCAGGCCCGCGGAGGCGGGCCCGAGGACGATGTGTGTCGCGCCTGTGCTCCCACGCCCGGGGGCGGCAGCGGACCCCGACAGCCACGCCGAGAGCAGCGTGGCGCTCCCTGCGAGGATGGCCGTCGCGCCCAGCGAGTCGGCGATGATCGAGTACGTCGCCGTGAGCTGGGCGTCCCGGTTCAGGGTCTGGCTGGTCGCCGGGAAGGTCGCACGCGCGGCGGCCAGCTGGTGCGACTCGTGGAGCGCGAGCGCGCCGAATGTCACTGCCCCGACCGCCAGCACGCCCGTCGACGTCCAGCCGAGCCAGCGCAGCGTGCTACCACCGTGCGGGATCTCCATTGCCTCGAGCGGCCGCGGAGAATCCGCCCGCAGTACGGGAGCGGGAGAGGATTCCGGGGAGTCCGCGAGCTGGAGAGTGACCTGCAGGGTGTCGTCGGCGGCGACGTCGACGTAGCGCGTTACCGGAGGTCGCCCACCCAGCGTGGCGACTACCTTGCGCCGTCCGATGCTCACGAGCAGGGCTCGTTCCAGCGGCGTCTTGCCTGCAGGCTGATCGTCGACGGTGATCTCGGCCCCGGGCGGGATGGAGGTGACGCTCACGTGCCCCACGCGCGAGTGCAGGACTTCGAGATCGCCCTCGACCTCCGCCCGGTGACCGTCGCCGGGCGCAGCCTCGGCGAGGAAGTGCTCGAACGTCGTGAGCGCGCCCGCGTAATCCTGCAGCTGGTACTGCGTCTCGCCGACGTTGTAGAGGACCGCGGGGTTGGGCGAGAGCGCGTACGCGCGCCTGAACTCCACGAGCGCCGCGCGGTAGTCCGCCTCGCCGTAGAGAGTGACGCCACGCTGGAAGTGCCGCGCGGCCTTCTGGCCGGGTGTGCCGTCGTCGGCGCCGGCGCCCGGGGCGAGCAGCGCAACGGCGCAGAGGGTAGCGATTGCGGCGAGTGTTCTCATGGGCTCCCGTAGGGGTTGCTGGTCACGATGGGTCGCAGCGGCACGTGCCCGCCTGCGGGGCCCACGTCGGTGTGGGCAGACGGAGAAGGTGGCGCGACGGAGGCGTCGCCCGCCGCGGTGGTCGCAGACGCGGTCGTTGCAGGGTGGCGCCCGGGGTGAGCGGCGGGGGGGACGAAGAAGTGGGGTGCAGGGGGCGCACGCCGGTCGAGGCTGACGTCGATGGACACGTCGTTGGCGAAGAACACCTCCTCCAGCTTGGCGTCGTAGCCCTCGGCCGAAGCCAGCACACGGTGCACCTGCGCGTCCTTTGCGTACCGGGCATGGAAGGGGTTGGTGGGCATCTGCGTGCCGTCGATGGCGATCTGCGCGGACGGGGGCGAGACGCGGACAACGACGTCGACCAGCTCCGGAGTGTCCCGGACCAGAGGCGCAGGAGCTGCGGCCACCAGGGCAGCCTCCGACGGCACTGCGTGCTCGGGCGGTCGGGCGCCCACGAGCATGGCCACCACGAGCGACACAATGCACGCTGCGCCACCCGCCACCGCGAGCGCCGTGCGTTTGGAGCTCCACCGTGGCCACACCTCGGGCGCGCCCGATATGAGGGACGCCGGCGCAGGCCCGAGAGGTGCAGGTGCGAGCGGCGGCGTCATCACCAGGCGGCTCGATACCTGGCTCGCCTCTTCTCGCCCGACCGGGATGCTGCTGGGTGTCCCTCGCGCGATCTCCAGCGTCGGCATCACGCCGGAGCGCGGGCCGCCGCGCACGCGCGTGAGGGTCTCCTCGATGAGCGCGGACATGCGGCGCCGCTCCTCCGCGAAGGCCCGTGAGAGCAGCGCGCCGACCTCGCGCATGGTCATGGCATCCTCGCGCGTGGCGAGGTGCGCTTCCAGATCCTCCAGCAGGTCGGCCGCGCTTGCGTACCGCTCGGCGGGGTTTCGCTCGAGAGCGCGCGCACAGATCGCCTCCAGGGCCTCCGGCGCGTCCGGGCGCACCGTGCAGAGTGGTGGAGCTCCGTCGCGCAGGACCCTCGCCAGGATCTCCACGTCGTTCATGTTCGGCCACAGCCGGCGCCCGGCGGCGGCCTCCCACAGCATGACCCCCGCGGAGTACACGTCGGCGCGGCGGTCGATGTTCTGCCCCCATGCCTGCTCGGGCGCCATGTACGCCACGCGACCCTTGAGTACGCCGGTCTTGGTGTCCTGCGAGGAGTCGATGGACTTGGCGATGCCGAAGTCGACCACCTTGGCCTGACCATCGAAGGTCACGAACACGTTGAGGGGGCTCACGTCCCGGTGAACGATGCCCAGCGCCTGGCCGTCGAAGTCTCTCAGCTCGTGCGCGTACTGCAGGCCGAGCAGCGCCTCGGCGATGACGCGCAGGTGCGCTCCCACCGGGAGACCACCCAGGTCCTTGAAGCGACGGAGGACGCGGTGTAGCGACCGGCCGTCCAGGAACTCCATGACCATGTAGTGCCGGCTGCCCTCGGAGCCGACCTCGAGCGTCTGCACGATGTTCGGGTGGCTCAGGCGTGCGGCGAGGCGCGCTTCGTCGAGAAACATCGACACGTAGGTGTCATCGGTCGAGAGCTCCGACTTCAGCTCCTTGACCACGAGCAGCTTGTTGAAGGCGCCGGGCCCCTGCAGCGCCGCCAGGTGCACGACCCCCATCCCGCCGCGCGCCAGCTCGGCGACGAGGTGATACTTGCCCAGCTCCGGCACGACCGTGGAATCGACGGCAGACGATTGCATCGCTGCAGTCGCCCTCCGCACGATTCGGACCAACGCCCATCGCCCGGTCCAGCGCGGCCAGTTTTCGCGTGTGCACTCCTCGCAAAGGGCTGCCGAGCGTCCCGCTTGAGGGGCCGGTGCCGCAACTCGTGGGCCTCAGTGGCTGGGTGCGGGCCCCCCCGACGCCACCGGAGCGTGCGGCCTCTCGTCGCGCGCGAGAAACCACCGGCGGTGCCGCCAGCCGAACGACAGCGCCCAGGCGCCCACACCGAGGGAGTACACGTTGATGGCCACCTCGGTCACCACCGCCCCCCAGTCGCCCCTCGGCGCCAGGTAGACGCCGTTCTCGAGGTCAAAGAGGACGTCGAGCAAGCCGAGGTAGATGCTGGCGCTGCCACCCGCAAGGAGCCAGAAGAGCGCGCTCGGCTTGCGCTTGTGGAGAGACCACGCCCCGAGCGCGCAACCCACCGCCAGCCAGCCGTCGGCGGCAGGGAACGAGTTCTCGTAGACGTAGTAGGCGGGCGTGTCCATGCTGGCCAGCCAGTCGCGATTCACCAAGAACCAGATGAGCCAGTAGGCGACCAGCGCGACGAACGCGGCGAGCACCAGACCGAGCGTCAGCCCCAGGAAGCGCGGGGTGTCCTCCGTGGTTCGCGCCGGCGTCGTGCCTTCGAGGGGAGCAGTGTGGGCGGTCATCGCGCCGGGATTCTACGCCCGCTGGCCGCCTTGCCCACCCGGACGACGAACGTCGACGCATCGGGCTCGACGAAGCGAACCAGGGCGTTCGCTTCCGTCTCGAGCTCCTCGCGGGTGCGGGCGGGCATCGGAGCGAACGGCTGCAGCACGAGCGCCGCTGCGCCCCTGGTTCGCTCCACCGTCCACGTGCCGGCAACCCGCCCATCCAGCAGGAACGTCGCCGCGACGCGCAGGCCCGGCAGGTAGATCCGGGGGCGGTGCTCGTCCGCGACGAAGCGTTTGCGGTTCGCATGTCCGAGCAGCAAGTTGTCGAACTCGGGCAGCAGCCGGGGCGGCGCGGGGGTGTCCTCCGGGGGGCGTGGAGCGTCGGGGAGATCCAGCAGCGTCGTGCCGCGCTCGCCCCTGAGGACGCGCAGCTTCGGGGTCAGCTTCTCGACGACGGCACGTCCATCGGGCAGGCCCGTCCACGAGCATACGTCCGCTGGCGTCGCCGGGCCGAGCGCGGCCAGGTAGCGCACGACGAGCGCCTCCGGGCCCTTGCCTGCGGGCAGCGGCGTGCCCAGCCACGTCTCGGCCAGCGCGAAGTCCGCCGTCGCAGGGAAGCTCCACGGGGCGGCGGTCGGGACCTGCACCAGCGGCAGGTGCAGGCGCACGGCGAAGCCCATGGCGCGCTCGTCACTTCCCGGGAAGCGCTCCACCAGGTGGTCGCGCACCTCGGTGAACGTGCGAGGCTGGTCGCCGAAGAAGCGCCGCGCCGCGGTCGTCGCCGCGCCCACGTCCAGCCCCTTTGCGCGATCGCGGAGCACCGCCTCCATCCCGCGCGTCAGCGACGGCTGCAGCGCGGCGCGCAGCTGCGCGTAGTCCCTGGCCACGAGCGCGTGCAGCGTCCCGCGCATGGTCGTCGCGCGGACGACCTTCCGCTCCTCGAACAGGCGCGTGAGCTCCTCGCGGCGGAAGCCCTCGAGGCGGGACCACAGCGCCACGAACGGGGTCCTCGGCATCTGCGCCTGCAGCGCCACGAGCCGCTCGATGGCGCGCAGGGCAGGGACACGCTCGCGCGCGAGGAGCATTTGACGGCTCAGCGTCGCGCGACCCAGCGCGCGTGCGGTCATGACGACATCCGCCATCGAGGGCCAAGGATACGCGGTGGTCCGCCGGTCGCGGGATGGCAGAAAAATCCGCTGTTTCTGAGAGATTGACCCACCCGTCGCAGGCCGGTGTATGAAGCGAGCCCCGTGCGCGCCGTCATCCTCACCCTCCTCCTCGCGCTCTCGACCCTCACCTTCTCCGGCAGCGCGTTGGCCGACGCGAGGACGGAGGGAGTGGCCAAGTCCGCCCTCAAGAAGGCGGAGGCCGACTACCTGGCCATGAACTACGGCTCGGGCGCGACGCGCATCGAGAAGGCCATGAAGGCGTGCGGCGAGAAGAAGTGTAGCCCCGGCATCCGGGCCGCCCTCTTCCGCGATCTCGGCACGATGCAGTTTCGCAAGGGGGACAAGGATCAGGCAGCGCGAAACTGGGCCGAAGCCGTCAAGCTTCAGGCCGACATCACGGTGAACCCCGCGTACGACGCGCCCGATCTGCGCAAGGCCTTCCTCGCCGCGGCGAAGGGCGGAGGTGGTGGCGGCGGAGGAGGCGGTGGCGGTGGTGGTGGTGGAGAGGCCGGCGGTGGCGAGCAGCCGTCCGGCGATTTCACGCACACCCCCGCGGCGGAGCAGAGGATCAACACCCCCCTGCCCATCTACGCAGAGGGCGGCGGCGACAGCGTCGTGCGCGTCATCGTGAAGTACAAGGCGCCGGGGATGACGACGTGGAAGCGGATCGACATGAAGAAGGTCGGCGACGGATGGGGAGGCCTCGTCCCGTGCGCCGACGTGAAGGAAGGGACGCTGCGCTACTACATCCAGGGGCTCGACGAGTCGAAGGAGCCGGCGGCGAGCAGCGGCGATGCACGCCACCCGTTCACCGTCGCGATCAAGGAAGACATCTCCGGCGACGCGCCGCACCTGCCGGGCATGAAGCCGCCCAAGTCCTGCAGCGAATCCACCGATTGCCCACCCGACTTCCCTGGGTGCAGCAAGAGCGGCGCCGACGCGGGCGAGAATGGCGAGGAGAGCGGCGAGGAGGGCAAGGAAGGGGGCGGGGAGAAGGGGCCGTTCAAGCGCGTCTGGATCGGTGTGATGGGGAGCATCGACTTCCAGTCCATCCCCTCCGGCCAGGACCTGTGCCGACTCATCCCCCAGCCCACGGCCACGCCGGTCCCGAACGCGGGCGAGCCGGCCAACAGCGCCAACATCTACTGCGTCAACAAGGATGGGTCGGACTTTCCCTCGCGAGCCTCCCAGGACCAGAACAACGCGCTCGTGCAGGGCCAGGCAGGCCGGTCGAACGGCGGAATCCAGCGCGGGGACATCCGCTTGGCCCTGACCTTCGACTACGCCCTCAACGCGAACATGCTGGTCGGCGCGCGTGTCGGCGTCACCCTCTTCAAGTACCCGGGCCAGGCAGCGTACGAGGACGGCAAGGCCTGGAGCCTGGCCAACTCGCGCCTCTACCTGGACGCGCGCTTCACCTACCTGTTCGGCGAGAACGCCATCAACAAGATCGTCGCCCCCATGGTGTTCGGAGGGCTGGGACTGGCCTCGTTCGATACACACACGGACGCTGGAATCACCCTCTCCAACGGCCAGAGCGGGACGGTCAGCCTGTGGCAGATGAACGGCCCCTTCTTCCTGATGCTCGGTGGTGGCATCCGCGCAGCCTTCAGCGAGTCGGTGGGAGCCACCGTCGCCGTCCGCCTGAATGGTTCCTTCGGCACGAACGGGTTCATCCCGTCCGTCGGTCCGGAGGTCGGCCTCGCCGTCGGCTTCTGATAGTCTCGCGGGCACTGTGCCGCCGAGCGACGAACCGAAGAAGCCGGCGAAGCCCCGCCCGTCCACGACAAAGCTCAAGGAGCTGACCGTGACGCTCCCCATTCCGCCGAAGGCGCAGGGCGCCCCGCTGAAGCCGTCGATGCCTCTCGACCGGACGCCCCTGCTGACGGACGAGGAGGCAGCGCAAGCCCGGCAGAAGGTGCTGGCGATGCAGACCGCATCGAAGGCGCAGCGGCTTGTGGACGCGAAGAAGGGCGACGAGACGCGCCCGAAGATGGCGGGCCTCGCCAGGACTCAGCAGCTCTCTCCCGAGGAAGCCAGGAAGGCCAACGACGCCGTGCGGGCGAAGATGGCTGGCCTCACCAGCACCCTGCCGCTCGACGGAGCCCCGGCCCGTCCGAAGAAGAAGAGCGAAGCCGCCCCTCCGGCCGTGGGATCGCCCCTCGCGAGGACGTTGCCACTGGCTGCGCCCGCACCGAAGCTCGGGCGGCCCCCAACGGCGCCGCCGGCACATCTCGCGCCGCCTCCCCCTCCGTTCCTCGCGCCGCTCGCCCCAGCAGCGCCGTCGGCGCCCGTGGTCGCCGCCGTTCCTGCGCTCGCTGTGGCGATCCCTACTGCCGCGTCTCCGCTCGTGGCCGATCTCCTCGCCGGCGCCTACGCCGGCAAGACCCTCTCGCACCTCGACCTCGCCGACGCGCAGCTCCGCGGCGCCCCGCTCGCAAACTCGACCTGGGAGCACGTGGACCTCAGCGGGGCGCTCCTGGCGCAGGCCGATCTCGGCGGCGCGACGATGCACGCAACGAGGATGTTCGACGTCGATCTCTCCGACGCGATGCTGGCGGGCGCCGACCTGCGGGGAGCGCGCATCCGGTGCGCCGCCCTCGCCGGGGCCGACCTGCGGCGCGGGCGCTTCCGTCTCGCGGACTTCACGGGGGTCGACCTTTCGCGTGTGAAGGTGGTGGGGGCCGCCTTCGACCAGTGTCTGCTGTCAGAGGCCACGGGCGACGGAGTGGACCTCCGTGATTGCGACCTGACACGCACCTCTCTCGTGGGCGCGCGCCTGCCTGGCGCGAACCTGAGCGGGGCGAGGGCACGGCAGCTGCGCGCGGACGGCGCGAAGCTCGACGACGCCAGGATGGCGATGGTCCCGCTCCACATGGCGACCTTCCGCGGCGCCTCACTCGAGCGCGCCTCGCTGGCTGGTGCGCAGCTCGAGCACGCCTCCTTCGACGGCGCGAACCTGAAGAAGGCCGACCTGCGGGGCGCGAAGCTGCGCGGTGCCCGGCTCTGCAAGGCCGACCTGCGGGGCGCGGATCTGCGCGGCGCCGACCTGACCGGCGCGGACCTCTCCCACGCAGACCTCGGCCTGGCGAAGCTCGGGGAGGCCAATCTCGCCGGCGCAAACCTCCACCGCGCCAAGGTCGAGGGCGCCGAGATGCGCGGCGCCAAGCTCGACGGCGTGCGAAAGACCGATCCCGAGCGCGCCAAGGCCGAGGACTTCCGTACGGACGCCTAGGCGACCCACCCGAAGGAGACGCAGAGAAGAATGCCCGGCATGCCCGCAGCCACCCTTGAGAACGGCCAGTGCTTCGGCTTCCCCGACGTCTGCAAGACGCAGGCGGGGCCAGTGGTGGTCCCCATCCCTTATCCGAACATGGGGCTCTGCCCGACCGGGGTCGAGTCCACGACCAAGGTGCTCGTGTCGAACATGCCCGCGCTCACTCAGGGCTCGAAGCTTCCCATGAGCCAGGGCGACGAGGCGGGGGCCGAAGGAGGAGTCGTCTCCGGGATGATCATGGGGGAGATCGACTTTCTCACCGCGAGCTCGAAGGTCTCCTTCCAGGGCCAGAAGGTCGTCATGCTGACGGGGATGACCTCGCACAACGGCTCGAACGCAAACCTGCCCGCAGGTGCGATCATCTCGCCCTCGCAGGTCAAGGTGCTGGTCGGAGTGTAGGGCGGCGCTCAGGGGCTGGGCGCTCCCGGAGACATGCTCGAACAGGGCGAGATGCCCTTGATGCCCTGGAGCTGGTCGAAGCAGGGCCTTGCCGCTGGCGCGAGGGTGCCGGGCGGTGGCGGGGGTGGGGCAGGGAAGAGATCGTCCCAGAGGAGTGGCTGATGTGGCGGTGGCTCGGGCCGGTCGGGGACGAAGAGGGACACGGAGTCCACCGGGGCGGCCGGGGTCCGCGAGGAGGGAGAGGGGCGGGGGCGCAGCGGCGGTGCGGGCGCAGGGGTGTCCGGTGCGGGCACGAGCGGCGCCTCCATAGTGAGCCCGTGCGTCATCACCACCGAGCGGCGTGTCGCAGCCCTGGCCTCGCCGGTCTCCAGGCGCGGTGCCCCCTCCCGCCACGCCGGTACCAGCGCTCCCAGCAGCGTCACGGAGAACGCTCCCACGACCCACCAACGCTCGGAGGCCCTCATGAGCCTCCTCCTCAGCAACCGCCGTTCCACGACGCGGGCGCCTGGAAGCGACGTGTTTCGCGCCCCTGGCGAGCTCGCGGCGCGCCCGAATGTCCCACCCGCCGCACCCCGGCGACCCGCGAAGCCTCACCGCACGGCTCAGCCCAGCAGGACCCGCTTGCCATCCACCGCGGCGTCCTCCTCCGCGAGGACGTTCACGCGCTTCGCGAAGAGCTGGACCGCGCCCGTCGCCAGCGTCCGGATGCGTCCGGCCCGCGTGTGCAACACCCCTTCGACCTCGCGATAGACGTCCCGAGCGCGTTCGAAGATGCGGTCCGCCCGGAGCTCGAAGCGCCCCGCCTCGCACTCTATCTCCGCGGCGCGGAGCGCGATCTTTCCGCGCGGCGCGCTCAGCACCAGATCCCCTTCGGCGGCGACGATCTCCGCTGTGCCGCGCGCGGCGTCATACACGACGACGATCGTGCCGCGGGCGTCGCGCACTACGAGGCGCTCGCCATCGACCTCGGCCGATGCGCCGCCGGGCGTGGAGACGTGTTCACGCTCGGACACCTGCACCGGGGCGCTCTTCGCGGGGGCTGCCATTGGGGGACCGAGCATACCACCTGTCGGATCTTTGCTAGCCTCGCCCACCTTCGATGCCGCTGGAGCTCTCCGCACTCGCACCCCTCGCGCTCGGTACGCTTGCGTGGCGCGACGCCGCGGGCGCGCTCAACCTCACGGTCATCGCCAAGGTTACGCTGGAGATCCGCCCCGACCACCGCGCACGCCTGGCCGATCCCTACCCGCTCTTCGGGGACCTCTACTTCGAGGAGAACGAGGGACGCAGCCTGCGCGTGGCCTCGGACTACGCCCCGCGCAAGGCAAAGGTGGACGTGCTCTTCACGGGCGGGGCATACGCCCCCGTTGGCGAGCGGGTGACCCACCGGTCCATTCGCCTCGCCGTCGCGCTCGATGGCAAGCCACTGCTCGACAAGAAGCTCCTCGTCGTGGGCGCACGCGAGCGCGACAAGGGCGGCACGCCCACCCCGCCGCAGCCGTTCTCCTACCTCCCGCTGCGATGGGAGCTGGCCTACGGCGGCGCGGCGTCGCAGAGTAACCCCCTCGGCGTCGGCGAGGATCCCGGGGACGCGCGGCTGCCCAGCATCGTCGATCCCAGCAACCCCAAGCGTGCCGCGGGGCTCGGCCCCGTGGCTCCCGCGTGGCCCGTGCGGCAGCAGGCCCTCAGGGGGGTAGACGCCGCGGTGCTGAACGCGCTGGTGCCCACGCTTCCTGCGGCGCTCGATCTCGCCTACTTCAACTCGGCGCCTCCGGATCAGCAGGTAGCGGCTCTGCGCGGGGACGAGACCATCCTCATGAGCGGCCTCCATCCCGCCCTGGCCGAGATCCCCTGGCGCCTGCCCGGCCTGCGCGCCCACGCAGTGCTCGAGCTCGGCGGCGACCGGCGCGTGGTCTCGCTCGAGGCGGACACGCTCTGGATCGAGGGGGAAATGCTCCGCTGCGCGGTGACCTGGCGCGGGGCGATCACCCTCGGCGCGGCCGACGAGGCGCGGCTCGACTCGGCGCGCGTGATGGCGACGCTGGCGAAGGGAGACGCAGCGCCCACCTGGGAGCGACGCCCGGCGCCCCGCGGCCCGGCGGTAGCGGCCGCCCCCGTGGGCGCCGTGGCTCTACCTGACGCGCCGAGCATCTTCCAGAAGTCGTCCTCCATCGAGCTCGAGTTGGAGCGCTCCATGGTCTTCGCGCCGAAGGCCGAGAAGCCCGCGCGTGTACCTCGCCGCGTAACGCCCGGCGTCCCCATCGTCAACGAGACCGGGCTGCACGCGTGGACCATCCCCTGGCAGGTGAAGCCGCCGGAGTACTCGGTGGTGGTGATCGTGAAGGCGACCTACCTGCTGGGCGACGATGGCGCGCTCACCCTCGCTCCCGCGCAGCAGCTGCCGAGCGGCGATGTCCCCTTCGAGCACGCGGACACCGACGGCGCGCGGGGCGCGTCGTCAAGCCTCTCCTACGCGTCGGACTTCGCCATCTTCAAACCCGCGGCCGATGTGCTCCTCGTCGGGCACGCCTATCCGCTCGAACCGACGGTGGGCATCACCAACGTCGAGCTGCGCGTCGGGAACCTGCGGCGGCGGCTCGCCGTGTTCGGGGATCGCGCGTGGGGCGGCTTCGGCTTCGACGGCAAGCCCGCCCGCTTCGACAAGATGCCCCTGCGCTGGGAGCGTGCTCTTGGCGGCCCGCTCTCGGAGGCGAACCCCGTAGGGCGCGGCTTCAAGACGGGGGTGCTGGTGCCCAACCTCGAGCGGCCCGAGGCACTCATCCAGACGCGGGATGACCACCCGGCGCCGGCCTGCTTCGCACCGGTGCCTCCGACGTGGCGTGCACGGCGCGCGAAGACCGGGACGTACGACGCCGGCTGGCTGAAGGAGCGCTGGCCCTACTTCCCGGCCGACTTCGACTGGAGCCACTTCAACGCGGCCCCGCCCGAGCAGCAGGTGCCCTACCTGCGTGGCGACGAGCGCTTCTCCATCACGGGCGTGCGTCCCGGGGGCAAGGGGGTGGAGGGGCAGCTGCCGGGGACACGCCCGCGCGTCTTCGCCCAGAGCACCGAGGAGGTCGGCGGCGACTTCTTCGAGGTCCTGCTGCGGCTCGACACGGCGTGGTTCGACGTCGACGCGAACAGGGTCGTCCTGGTGTGGCGCGGCCTCTACTCCACACCCGACGACGACTCGCCCGACATCGCAGCTCTCTACGTCGACGTGGAGCAGGGGGACACGATCCGTCCGGTCGAGCAGGTGCGCGAGCGGTTCCTGGCGCGCGCGGCGACGGGCGACGTGCTCCCGGTGGCGGCGATGGTGTTCCCCGACGAGCCGAAGCATTCGCCTGGGGCGGTCCTCGTGCCGCTACCCCCCGCGCCGGACGCCCCGGGACGGGAGGCCGTGCTGGCGAGGCTCGCTGCCGGTGGCTCGCTGGTGCGCGCAGATCTGACGGGGGTCGACCTGCACGGAGCCGACCTCGCGGGCACGGACCTCACCGGGACCATCCTCGCCCAGGCCGACCTCTCGGACGCCGTCCTCGACCGGGCGAAGCTGGCGGGTGCCGTGCTGGTGGGCGCGCGCGCCGATCGTGCGAGCTTCGTCGACGCGGACCTCACAGGCGCCGACCTCACCGGGGCGAGGCTGGGGCGCGCGGCGCTGGGCCAGGCCACGCTGATCGGCGCGCTGTTCGACGGCGTGCGCGCCACGGGTGCGACGTTCGTGGCGGCAAAGGGGCAACGCGCGAGCTTCGTGGGAGCGCAGCTCGATGACGCGAAGCTCGATTGCGCGTTGCTGAGCGGGGCCAACCTCACGGGCGCGAGCCTCGGCGGGGCGAGCTTTCGCGAAGCCAAGCTCGACGACGTACGCCTATACGATGTCCGCGGCGACGGCTCGATCTTCGACAAGGCCTCCATGCCTGGCGCGCGCGCCGACCGCGCCTCGCTCCGGCGTGCGTCCTTCGCGGGGGTCCATGCGCCGAAGTCGGTGTGGGAGGCAGCGGACCTCACCGGCGCCAGCTTCCACGAGGCGAAGCTCCCGCACGCGCTCTTCCTGCGCGCGAAGCTGGACGAGGCCATCCTGGCAAAGGCCATCGCGACCGAGGCCTCCTTCCGCCGCGCGAGTCTGAGGCGGGCGCGGTGCACGCACGCGAACCTGATGAAGGCGCTCTTCGAGCGGGCCGACCTCACCGAGGCCGACCTGCGGGGAGCCAACCTGTTCCAGGCCGAGACGTGGCGCGCAAAGACAGCCCACCTGGATGTCGTCGGCGCGAACCTCAACGGAACAAAGCTGGGCGGGCGACGATAGGCGCCACACCAACGTCTCGGTGACGGGCTGTTGAGCGCACACCCAAAACTTCCAGCAGAGCTGTGACTTTTGTGTGGCGCAGGCGGCCGACGCCGACTCACCGTGTCAGATTCAGCCTCCGTGGAGGCGATGCAGATGCGGCTGGGAATCCTCGGACTGGTGGGCGTGGTCGGCGCGATGACGGCGTGCAGCGGCTCGCAACCGACTGGCTTTCTCTCGGGCGACGCCGGTGGTGGCGGCGGCAGCACCTCGTCCAGCGGCGGCAGCTCGGGGAGTAGCTCGGGCTCGGCCGGCAGCTCCAGCGGGAGCTTCGGCGACGCGGGTGGGACCAGCAACAGCGGACCCCCGCTCATCTACGCGCACACCGACACCGAACTCTACTCGATGGACCCCACTACCCATCAGCTCACCGACATCGGCGCGTTCACCGACGGCTCTGGCAGCACGCCGACCATCACCGACCTCGCCGTGGATGGCAACGACAACGTGTGGGTCAACTCCGAGTCCGCGGTCTACAAGGTCACGCTTCCCGCCGGCAGCGGGCCCGTGTCCATCACGCATACAACCTCCCTCGGTACCAGCGCGAAGTTCTACGCCCTCGGCTTCACGCCCGCCGGCACGCTCGAGAGTGGTGAGTCCCTCGTCGCGGGCGACAGCGATGGCAACCTCTATTACATCGATCAGTCCGGTGGTTCGGCGCCGCAGAACCTGGGGAGCTTCGGACCGGCGAGCGGTGGCGGGACGCTGGAGCTGTCGGGCGACGTAGTCTTCTACACGCTAAACGGCTCGCCGCGTGGTCTGGCGACCGTGCGGGCGTGCAGCTCGTCGTGTTCGACCACCAACGACTTGCTGGCCGAGATCGACGTCACCGCCATGCAGCAGGCCTACAAGAACAAGGCGCCCGCCTCGACGCTGCTCAAGCAGCTCATCGGCTCGGGCACGCAGTTTGGGCGGCTCTTCGGCGTGGGCGCCTGGGGCAGCAGCGTTTACGCGTTCTCCCGCGCGTCCGGCTCGAGCGAGCAGGCACAGCTCATCCAGATCGACTCGTCGGGGGCGGGCACCTCGCTCCAATCCTTCCCGAACATCACCGCGGGCTGGTCGGGCGCGGGCGTCACGACCAAGGCGCAGATCACCGTCCTGCAGTGAGGCGGATGGCGTCCTCCGGGCACGCCTCCACACAGAGCCCGCAGCCGTGGCAATCCGCGGCGCGTGGTGTGTAGGCGCTGAGCTTGCCATGGGCGCGCACCTTGAGGCGCGCGAAGAAGGACAGGGCGCGGAAGTCGGCCTCGTCGATGGTGCGCACCTCGAAGACCTGGTACGGGCACACCTTCTCGCAGTCTCGCTTGCCCTCACAGTCGCCCCGGTTGACGACTGGCTGCACCACGCCCGCGTCCTTCTTGCAGTCCTCGCGTTCCGCCATCTGCGCTTGGATGCTCGCACGCCGAGGCGGGTGGCGAGCTTCTACCTGCGCTAGCCTCGGCACTCGATGACCACGAGCTTCCGTCTGGTCGGGGGTGGCCCCGGCGCCGTCCTCGCCCTCCGTCGTCACTTCAAGGCCTCCCTCGACGCCATCGCCCGCTCCCGCCCTCTCGTCGCTTACGTTGGCGTGGCCAGCAACGACGACGGCAGCTTCTTCACCATGATCCGCGGCCTGCTGGCTACGGGGCGCGCGCGCATGCAGCTGGTGAAGCTCGCGTCTCCCCGGGCCAGCGTCAGCGAGGCCCGCGCGCTGCTGGAGGACTCCGATCTCGTGTTCGTCTCGGGCGGCGACGTCGAGCACGGGATGAAAGTGCTGCACGACCGGGACGTCGCGGGCCTGCTCGTCGCCCTCGGCCGCGCGGGCAAGCCCATGTTCGGCATCAGTGCTGGCGCGCTGATGCTGGCGCGCGACTGGGTGCGCTTCCCCGACGAGAACGACGAGCACGGCGAGCTGTTCCCATGCCTGGGGCTGGCGCCGATCCACGTGGACGCGCACTCCGAGGAGGACGGGTGGGTGGAGCTGCGGATTTTGGTGGGCCTGCTGCACGCGCGAGGGGACGAAGAGCCGGTCGGCTACGGACTGACGCGCAAGGGCGGGCTGCACGTGACCGTGGACGACGGGCGCGTCAGCATCCTCCCCTTCGGGACCCCGGCCCCTCGCTTCGTCGTGCGACGCGGCAAGGTCGTCGAGGGTAAGCCCCTCCCGGTGGCGGAGTAGCGCGACCACGAGACCTCTGCCCCCCTTCGCGCGGGGCGGGTGATAGAAGGAGCCATGAGAGACACGAGTCACACGAGCAAGCCGGTCTGCGCGGTGGTCGGGGTGGGGCCCGGGAACGGCGCGGCGTTCGCACGACGTTTCGCGGCCGAGGGGTATGCGGTCGCGCTGATGGCACGCAGGCCCGAGCTCACGAGCAAGCTGGCGTCGGAGCTCTCCGGCTCGCGCGCCTACACGTGCGATGTCAGCGATGCCGCGTCGGTGGCGAAGGCCTTCGAGGCGGTGCGCGCGGAGCTGGGCGAGGTCGACGTGGTCGTCTACAACGCGGGCTCGGGCGTCTGGGGCAACATCGAGGACGTCAGCGCGGCGGACTTCGAGACGTCGTGGCGCGTGAATACGCTGGGGGCGTTCCTGGTCGCCAAGCAGGTCGTCGGGCCGATGAAGGCGCGCAAGAGGGGAAGCTTCGTCTTCATCGGGGCGACGTCGTCGCGCCGCGGGATCGCGCGCACCGTCGCGTTCGCGCCGGCCAAGGCCGCCCAGCGGTCGCTCGCGGAGTCGATGGCTCGCCACTTGTGGCCCGCCGGGGTCCACGTCTCGCTCATCATCGTCGACGGCGCAGTCGACCTGGTCACGACGCGCCAGCGAATGCCCGACAAGCCCGACTCGTTCTTCATCAAGCCCGATGACGTGGCCGAGACGGCGCTGTGGCTGACACGGCAGCACCCGTCGGCCTGGTCGTTCGAGGTGGAAGCACGACCGTTCGGGGAGACCTGGTAGTCGGCACCACCGTGAACGGCGGTAGGCGTAGGGCCCTGGGCGCAGGGTCGGCGCAATGTGGCACGCCTCCGCCTGGCGGCAGAGCTGCTTGATTTCTCCGGGATTCCGGCCCCTAGCCTTCCACCCGTCGCGATGGGTCGAGGCTTGCTACCGTGGGTACGTCCGATGCGTGGGACGTCCCCTTCCGTGCCGTCCTCCCTCGTCCTCCTCGCCATCGCAGCGGCCGGCGTCTCACCGTGCCCGCAGTCCGCCCAGCTGGTGGTAGGCGTTCAGAGCGAGCCGATGGGCGGCATGGTCTCTGCTCTCCACGTGGTCATCAAGGTCGCAGGCACCGTGGTCACCGACCAGAGGATCGACGCCCCGAGCGGCTCGCGCGCCGCGTTCCCGCGCCCGTGGGAGCAGAGCCTCTCCGCCGCGCCGGGCAACGAGGTGGACATCACGGTCGAGGCCTTCGGCACCGAGGGCTCCACGCCGCTGCTCACGCGCCTCGCGTCCACGCGCTTCGTCCCCCGGTCGACCGCCCCCGAGCTGCTGCGTGTGCCGCTCGAGTCGCGCTGCCTCGTGTTCCCGGCGACCCCGCGGGCCAACGGCAAGGTGCCCGGGCGGCTCAGCGGCCCGACGTGCACGCCGCCTCTCACCTGCATCGCCGGGACCTGCCAGTCCGGCGCCGTGCCCGCGACGAGCCTCGAGCCCTACGTGGCCAACTGGCCCACCAACGTCCCCGATCGCTGCAAACCCGCCAACGGCGGCCCGCCCGTGCTCCAGGTCGGCACCGGGCAGACCGGCTACCTACCGCTCGTCCCCGAACAGACCCTCCAGGCCGAGGCCGGCCCCCAGGGAGGGCACCACATCTGGATCGCCGCCCGCATGAAGAACCTGAAGCAGTCAGGGTCGACGACGAAGATCTCCGGCGTGCAGCCGGCGACGGGGACGGCCATCCCACCCAGCACCTTCGTGTTCACCTTCTCTCCCGACGACGGCGGTTACTGCAAGCTCTACGGCCTGCGGTACCAGCTCGACAACGGCGGCATCGATTACAAGCAGTTCCTCGGAAAGCCGCTCGACGTCACCGTCACCGTCACCGATCCGGCCGGAGCCACGGCCACGTCCACGGCGCACATCCAGGTCGCGCCCACCCTGGTGAATCCGTGAACAACCTCGCCCGCCACCTCGTTCGCCTCACGTCCCTCGTCGCCCTCGCGCTCGCCGCGCCGTCGGCTTGCCACCCCGTCCCAGCCACGCCCGAAGCCAGACCCGAGTGGCAGCTGGTCGCGAGCGAGCTGCCCTCGGCGCTGCTCTCGGTCAGCGGCCGCTCGCCGGACGACATCTTCAGCGTCGGCGCCGACAAGGGGCACGGGCCGCTCGTTCTGCACTTCGACGGCAAGGCCTGGAAACAGCTGCACACCGGCCACACGGGCGACCTCTGGTGGGTCTTCACCCCGCCCGAGGGGCCGGTGCTGATGGCGGGCGCCGGCGGCACGGTGCTCCGCTACGACGGCCGCACCTTCGAGCGCATGCCTACGCCGGGCCTGGGCAAGCAGACCGTGTACGGCGTGTGGGGCAGGAGCGCCGCAGACTTCTACGCCGTTGGCAGCGCGGCGGGCCGCGATGGGTTCATCTGGCACTACCACGGCGCCGCGTTCGAGAAGGAGACCCTCCCGCTCGACCTGCCGCGCATCGCCGAGGGCGAGGTGCCGGGCTTCTTCAAGGTCTGGGGTACGGGCGACGACGTGTGGGTCGTCGGCGCGGGGGGCACGGTCCTGCACCGCACGGGTACTTCGCCGTTCACGGTGGTGCCGAGCGGCGCGAAGGAGACGCTGTTCACGGTGCACGGGGCGGGCGAACGCCTGGTGACGGTGGGCGGTGCGGGCAACGGCGTGCTGCTCGAGCTCCAGTCCACGCGGCTGCATGATGCATCGCCGCCCGCGGCGGGGCTCCTCCAGGGGATCTTCGTCAGCGATCGCTATGGTGACTGGGCCAGCGGCGAGCGCGGCTCGGTCTACACGCGCATGGGGACCGCGCCATTCGCCCTCGTCGATCACGGCCTCTCCCTGCCGGCGACCTCCTCCTCCCTGCACTCCATCTTCGTCGACGCCGGCGGCGGCGTCTGGTCGGCTGGCGGCAACGTGCTGACTCCATCGCTCGATGGCGGGATGCTCCTGCACTACGGGACGCCGGTCCCGCCCGTGATGCTCGAAGAGGAGGAGGTCGCGATGGACCCGATGGCGCCGGCCACCTGCCCCGACGATGTCCTCGCGGCCGGCAAAAATGGCTCGGTCGCGCGACGGTGGGACGAGCAGGCCCTCGCCGCCATCCGCCTCGACCTGCCACGGCCGACGGTCCACGCGCGCAACCTGTTCCACGTCTCGGCGGCCATGTGGGACGCGTGGGCCGCGTACGACACGAAGGCGAAGGGCGTCTTCGTGAACGAGAAGCACGTCGCCCCCGACGTCGAGGCCGCGCGGCGCACGGCCATCAGCTACGCGGCCTACGACGTGCTCGCGCACCGCTACCGGCCTGCTGTCGGCGGCAAGCGTACCCTGGCCTGCCTGCGCGCCGTGATGCAGGACCTCGGCTACGACCCCGCCGACGCGCACGACGTGGGCGACGACCCCGTCGCCTTCGGCAACCGGGTGGGTCACACCATCATCGCGCGGGCCGCCAGCGACGGCGCGAACGAGGCCAACGACTGCCTCGACCCCGCACCCCTCGACCCGCCCAATCCGGCCCTCGCCTTCGATAGCCCCGGCGCGGTGCTGAAGCAGCCGGAGCGCTGGCAGCCGCTCAACCTTTCGGTCGCGGCCACGCAGAACGGCATCATCTTGCCCGGCGGCGTCCAGACGTACATCGGCTCGCACTGGGGCGACGTGACGCCCTTCGCCATGAAGCGCCGCTCGAGCGCCTCTCCGTGGCACGACCCGGGCCCCGTCCCGCAGCTCGGCCCGGCGATGAAGGACTGGCTCGTGGAGATCATCCGCAAGACCAGCGAGGTGGATCCCGCGGACCCGGCCGTCATGGACATCTCCCCCGGCGCCTACGGCCACAACACGCTCGGCGCGAATGACGGCCACGGGTGGGCGAAGAACCCCGTGACCGGCGCGCCCTACACGCCCCAGGTCGTGCTGCGCGCCGACTTCGCGCGGGTCATGGCCGAGTTCTGGGCGGACGGGCCGAACTCGGAGACCCCGCCCGGGCACTGGAACACCATCGCCAACGCGGTCACCGACGCGCCGGGCTTCCAGCGTCGCCTCTTCGGCAAGGGCGCGCCGCTCGACCCGCTGTCGTGGGACGTGCACCTCTACCTGGCGCTGAACGGGGCCGTGCACGACGCGGCCATTACCGCGTGGGACATCAAGCGGCGCGAGCTCACGGTGCGGCCCATCTCCCTCATCCGCTGGATGGGCGCGAAGGGCCAGTCATCCGATCCCACGGGGCCGTCGTACGATCCCGGCGGCCTGCCGCTGGTGCCGGGCCTCATCGAGGTCATCACCCGCGAGAGCAGCGCGCCGGGGCAGCGGCACGCGAACCTGGCCTTCTACGTGGGGCAGATCGCGGTGCGCGACTGGCTGGGCGAGCCCGGGGACCGCGCCAGCCAGGTGTCCGGCGTGGGGTGGGTCCGCGCGGTGGACTGGATCACCTACCAGCGCCGTACGTTCGTGACGCCCGCCTTCCCCGCGTTCATCTCGGGGCACAGCACGTTCAGCCGTGCGGGGGCGGAGGTGCTGGCCAGCCTCACCGCGAGCCCCTACTTCCCCGGGGGCCTCGGGGAGTTTGTGGCGCGGGCCAACAAGTTCCTGCTGTTCGAGAAGGGTCCGACCACCGACGTGCGGCTACAGTGGGCGTCCTACTACGACGCCTCGGACGAGGCGGGGCAGTCGCGGCTGTGGGGCAGCATCCACATCGCGCCCGACGACTTCGCCGGACGCAGGCTCGGCCACCAGGTGGGGCTCGACGCCGTCGCGCTGGCCTCGAAGTACTACAGCGGCACCTGAGCGGATCAGCGCTTGCAGCTGTAGGCGATGTTCTCGCAGGTGATGGTGCCCAAGCCGTTCGCGCACGTGCCGTAGTCTTCCTCCAGCGTGCCGCCGTCCGCCGAGGCACCCGCGAGCGTGCTGACGCTGACGAGCGCGCCGGCGTCCGCGTCGTAGAGGAGGTAGATGTCGCCGCCGTCGCTGGACACCCTGACGTCCTGCGCCCAGAGCACGCCGTTGCTGGTGGTGCACGTGCCGTAGGCCGTCACACGGGGCGCGATCTGCGGGAACGCGCTGCACCAGGCGCTGACCGCGGTGGCGGTACTGGCCTGCGGGCCCGAGAGGGGGCAGTCGGTGCTCTGACAGTACGTGATGGCGGGCGAGCTGCACGTGGTGGCCTCGGGCTGGAGGTCCGACCGTCCCCCGCACGCAGCGACCAGGCCCGCGACGAGCACAGCGAGCACGCGGAGTGAGGCGGAGGGCACGGTGCTTCGCTGGACCATCGGCTGCGCAGCCTAGCCCCACCACGGCCGGCATCCCAGGACCTCGCGCGTCCGTCAGGCCTCGAGCAGCCCGGCCACGCCCAGCGCCGCCGCGCACGCCCGCGCCGTGTCCAGCGCGCAGCCCGCCGTCCGCGCGATCCCGTCGAGCGTGCGCGACCCGTCCAGCAGCGCCAGCACCTGTCGTAGCAGGGGCTCCTCCAGCTGCACCTCCGCGTGCCAGCGGCTGGTCACCGCGCCCCCGCTCACCGCGTGCCAGCGTGCGACGGGGCACGCGAGCGGTCGCTCCCCCGGGGTGACCACGAGCGGGGGCTCGTGGGCGTGGACGTCGACCGCGCCGGTCGCGAGCCACAGCTCGAGGAGCTCCTGCTGCAGCGCCGCCAGGTCCTTCGCGTCCACCCGCGCGGCGAGCTCGGGGAAGGCGAGGGACAGGGGCGCCACCCGGCCGAGCTCCCGCAGCGCCCGCCGCGTCGTGGCGTCCTCGACCTGCACCGACACGTCCGGCGCGTGGAAGAGCCGGGCTTCCTTCCCCGTCTCTGCGGCCTCCCGCAGCCGGCTCGCCATGCGCAGCCCCTCCAGCGCCTCGGCCTTCAACTCCGGTGGCCACCGCCAGGCACGGGCGGCCGCCTCGTCGGCGCGCACCAGCACCGCGCGCCGGAACGCCGTGTTGCGCACGAAGTCGACCAGCTGCTGCGCGGCCGCGGGGTCCAGCCCGTGCGCCCGCTCGCGCGCCGCCGCGGGCAGCAGCTCGACGGCCATCTCGCCCGGGATGGCGTCCCCCAGGTACGCGAGCCCCGCGCTGGCGGCCTCCCGGAGCAGGGCGCTCACCGGCTGCGGGTGGTGCTCGTCGGCCAGGTACTCGTGCGCCGCGTAGGCCCGCTCCGTCTCGCCGAGCCTCCGGGCCACGGCGCCCAGCCGGCGCCGGTAGTCGGCGTGCTCGGGCGAAACCTGGTCGCGAAGCCAGGCAAGGGAGGCTTGCGCATCCTCTGCCCGGTCGAACGTTAGCCAATCGCGCGCGGCGAGCCGCTCGTACCAACCGGGCAGCACGTTGAAGCTCACGTAGGCCACCCCCGCCGGCGCCAGCGCGCCGTGGATCGCGGTCAGCAGCGCGCGCCGCGACGCAGGCGGCACCCACGACGCCACCCCGTGCGCGATCACATAGTCGAATGGTCCGCCGAGCTCGCCCGCGTCCTCGAAGCTCGCCTCGACGAAGCGCACGTTGCCCAACCCCGTGGCCGTCGCGATCGCGCGCGCCTCCTCGACCTGCCGCCGTGCGCGGTCGACGCCCACCAGCGTCCCCCGCGGCAGCCCCGCCGCCATCGGCAGCAGGTTTCCCCCGCGCCCGCACCCCAGCTCGAGCACGCGCGCCGTGCCCACCGCCGCCGCCTCCCACCCCGACAGCCGCGCGACGACCGCCAGCCGATCGGGGTGCGACTCCGCGTAGGCGTGGTCAGTGTAGGGCAGCAGGTCGTAGGCGTCCTTCATCGGTCCCTAGAAGGCGTAGCCCGCTCCCCCCACAATCGCGCGCTCTCCGAGCGGCACGCCCTCCACGTCGAGGTCGCAGGCCCCGAGCCGCACGACGACCCCGAGGCCCAGCTGGTAGTGATACCGGTCGGTGCCCACGGTGGAGCTGCCCTCGTAGCCCCAGAGGATGGGGAGCCCGAACGCGCGCGCGAGCAGGTAGGGCGTCACCACGTGCGCGAAGGTTTTCCCCGCCGCCACGCCCAGGCGGCCGTCGAACGCCGTGAACGCCTGCGAGCCCGCCCCCGTGCTGCCCGACGGCGTCGTCCAGGAGACCGCGCCGCCCAGCGAGGCCGTGAGGAGCACAAAGGGCGCGACCGTCCCCTCGTCGAGCGCGCGGAACGAGCCGGTCAGCGTCAGGAGCGGACCGGGCGACAGGTCGAACGTGGACGACCCCGGTGGCGCGCCGTCGAGCTGCAGCTTGCCCACCAGCGTCGACCCGAGCGCGACGCCCAGGTTCCACCGCGTGCCCACGCGCCGGTCGAGCGAGACGGTGACCGCCTGCTTGGTGAAGTCAGCCTCCTGCGTCGTGCCCGCCGTGGTCAGCTCCAGGCGGGTCGTGACGTAGCCGTAGGACGCGCCGACGCGCCAGTCGCGCGGGTTGTCGTCGCCCGTGCAGTCGCGCAGGCCCGTCGGACCGACGGGCGGCGAGAGCCCTCAGGCGCGCGCATCGCGGGCCCACGCCAGCGCGAAGGACGTGGCGACAATCCCGAGCAGCACCGTTACGCGGAGGGACAGCACGACGGGAATGTAGCTCCATTGCGAAGAAGAAGCGCAGCGGCGTCACCGCTCGACGACGAGGGGGCACTCGGACGTCACCGGCGCGCCGGTGCGGGGCTGCACCGTGGCTCGCTCGGGGGCGCCCCAGGCGGCGAGGAGGGCGAAGTGCTCGAACGCGCACGGCGTGACGTCCACGTGGCGCACGTCGCGGGCGCGAAGCTCGAGGCCGCGCGCGATGGGGACCTCGCGCTGCTCGGCCTCGCTGCGGCCCGGGGATGCCTCCCAGCGCGCCGGGAGCCATGCGCACCACGCGAACCCCGCCAGCGCCGCCGTCGCCGCGGCGAGCGCGCGACGGCGAGGGGGGAGGCGCGCGACGAGCGTGACCGCGACGTCGACGCCCGCGCCGAGCAGCAGCCACCACAGGGCGGCCAGGGCGCGCGCGGGGTGGTGCGTCGGCGCGCCGTCCCGCACGTCGCCCCAGACCAGGAACAGCAGGATGGCCATCGCCGCGGTGAGGCCCCAGCGCCACCGCTCGCGCACCTCCCGCAGGCCCGGGACCGCCAGCCCCACTAGCCCTACGGCGCCGAGCACCGCGACCTCCGGCGTCTCCACCGCGAGGGCGCGTGGGTAGGCGAGCAGCTTCTCCGTCAGCGGGACGTCCGCCGCGCCGATGGCCTGCCGGAAGGTGGTGACGCGCGCGACGAAGTGCAGCGCGCTGCCGTGTGCGTGGGCGTTCCAGGCCATCCACGCGGCCGGTCCCGCCACCGCCACCGCGGCGCAAGCGAGCTCCCGCCCGCGCGACCCGCCCTCGCGTGGTCGCGCCCACCCCCAGACGCAGAGCGCCGCCATCAGCGCGCACGTGGGCCACGCCTCGTAACGCGACAGCGCTGCCACCAGCAGCGCCGCGGCGACCCAGGGCCGCACCTCCACCCGCCCCATCGCCAGCACCGCGGCAGCCACCAGCGCGCCGAACCACGCCTCCGGCACCGTCGCCACGCCCAGCCACGCGCTCCACGGGAGCACTATCGCCAGCGCCGTGGCCGCGACCGCTGCGCTCCTGCGCACGCCCACGACACGCATCGCTAAGTAGGGCGCCGCCACGCTCGCCGCTCCCAGCACCAGCGCCAGCGCCCGGGCCACGCCCAGCGTCCGCCCGGCCACCATCATCACTCCGCCCTCGAGCCAGAAGGGCAAGGGCAGCCAGCTCGTGCCGCTGGGGTCCAGCCGAGGCGCGTGCGCGAGCTGCTCGGCGATGACGGTGCGCGCGTAGTCGTCATCCGAGACGTGAGTGAACCCCTGGTGGAGCACCCACAGCGAGACCAGCACCTTCACACCCACCAGCACGAGCGCATCGACAACGCGCTCGCGCGAGGGGGTCATGGGGTGCCGCCGGTACCCGGCGCGGTGTCCACAGGCACAGGGGCAGGGGCGGGCGCGGCGGTCGGCGAGGACTTGCTGGACTTCACGCGCGTCCCCTCGTTGCCCTTGCCCTTGCGCTGCTCCTCCACGATGCGGGCCTTGAGCTCGCGGTCGCCCGAGGAGGACACATAGGCCAGCGAAACGCTGGTCAGCATGAAGATACCCGCGCAGATGGCCGTCGCCCGCGTCAGAATGTTGCCCGCCCCCCGCCCGCCGAAGACCTGCGCCGTCGCGCCGCCGCCCAGCGCGGTCCCCATGCCGCCGCCCTTGCCCTGCTGGAGCAGCACGACCAGCATGAGGAAGGCACAGACCAAGATGTGGAGGATGTCGAGCAGCGTGGTGAGCATCGGGAGGAACCTCTAGAGGGGACGGGCGAGCACGTCGGCGGCGCGTACGATGGCGGCGAAGGATGCCGCATCCAGGCTCGCGCCGCCAACGAGGGCTCCGTCCACGTCGGGCGCGGCGAGGAGCTCTTTGGCGTTGTCGGCCTTGACGGACCCTCCATAGAGGATGCGTGTGTCGGATGCCAGCGCGGCGGACGAGTGTGCCAGCCAGCCTCGGATGGCCTCGTGGACCTCCTGAGCCTCGGCGGGGCCTGCGTTCTTGCCCGTGCCGATGGCCCAGACCGGCTCGTAGGCGATGGCCACGGCCCGCGGGGCCTCCGTCAGGATGGGCAGGAACGCCTTCACCTGGCGCTCGACGACGGCCAGGGTGTGCCCTGCCTCGCGCTCCGCCAGCGTCTCGCCCACGCAGACGATGGGGACCAGCCCCGCCACCAGCGCGGCCTTGACCTTGTGGGCCACGAAGGCGTCGGTCTCCCCGAAGTGATGCCGGCGCTCGCTGTGGCCCAGGATGACCCAGGAGCACCCGGCCTCGACCAGCATGCGGGGGCTGACCTCGCCCGTGTAGGCCCCCCCGTCCTTCGGGTAGAGGTTCTGGCCCGCCACGTCGATGCGGCTGCCGTCGCACTCGTGGGCACAGGCGGCCAGCGCCGTGAAAGGCGGGGCGATGACGATGTCCACGTGGGGCACGTCCGGCGCAAGGCGCACCACATCGGCCGCCAGGGCCACCCCGCTGGCGCCGCCGTGGTGCATCTTCCAGTTGCCCGCGACCAGCGGTCGCCGGAGAAGGTTCATGACGGCTCGCCCGTGCGAAGAACCTCGATGCCCGGCAGCTTCTTCCCCTCGATCAGCTCGAGGGACGCCCCGCCGCCGGTCGAGATGTGTTTGATGCGAGCCCCGACGTCGCCCGCGGCGTGCACGGCGGCCGCGCTGTCGCCGCCGCCCACCACCGTGAAGGCGCGCGACGCCGCCATGGCGCGGGCGATGGCGAAGGTGCCGCCGGCGAAGGGCGCCTTCTCGAAGAGGCCGAGGGGGCCGTTCCAGAAGATGGTCTTCGCGTCGCCGAAGCGCCTCGTGAAGAGCTCCACGCTCTTCGGGCCCACGTCGAGCGCCATCTTCCCGGGCGCGACGTGGTCCACGCCGACCGTCTCGGTCTCGCCGGGGGCGGCCTCGGTGCTGGCTGCGGTCACCAGGTCGACCGGGAGCAGCACTTCGACCCCCTTGGCCGCCGCCTTCTCGAGCATCGTCCGCGCCAGGGCCAGCTTGTCGGCCTCGACGCGCGAGGCCTGCAGGTTCTTGCCCACGGCGGCGAGGAAGGTGTTCGCCATCGCGCCGCCGATGATGAGCGTGGTCACCCGCTCGAGCAGGGCCTCGACCACAGCGATCTTGTCCGAGACCTTCGCCCCGCCCAGGATGGCGATGTACGGCTTCTCGGGGGAAGTGACGATCTGGCCCAGGGCGGCGATTTCCTTCTCGAGGAGGAATCCGCAGCCCCGCTCGCGGTACATCTTCGCAAGGCCGTGGACGCTGGCGTGGGCCCGGTGGACGCAGCCGAACGCGTCGTCCACGTAGACGTCCGCCAGCTGCGCGAGCTCGCGGCAGAAGCCCTCGTCGTCGGCCTCCTCCTCCGGGTGGAAGCGCAGGTTCTCGAGCAGACACACCTGCCCGGCGCGAAGGTCCCAGACCACCTTCTTGGCCGCGTCGCCCACGCAGTCCTCCGGCAGCGTCACCTCCTGCCCAAGCAGCTCGGCCAGGCGCAGCGCGCAGGGCTCGAGCGAGAGCCGCGGATCGGGGTTCTTCTTGGGCCGGCCGAGGTGGCTGGCGCAGACGAGGCGCGCGCCGCGCGAGAGGGCGTGCTGGATGCTGGGCAGGGCCTCGCGGATGCGCGAGTCGTCGGTGATGCGGATGGGCGCCGCGCCGCCGCCCTCGAGCGGCACGTTGAAGTCGACCCGGAGGAAGACGCGCTTCTGCTCGATGGGGAGGTCGCGGATGGAGCGGATACCGTGCAGCGGCGACGCGGCCATCTACAGCCTCGATGCCACGAGCTGCGAGAGCTCGATCATGCGGTTGGAGAAGCCCCACTCGTTGTCGTACCAGGAGAAGACCTTGGCGAACCTGTCGCCCATGGTCTGCGTCATGGTCGCGTCGAAGATGGAGGACGCCGGGTCGCCGATGAAGTCGCCCGAGACCAGCGGGATGTCGACGTACTCGAGGATGTTCTTCATCGGCCCGTCCGCCGCGGCCTTCATGGCGGCGTGCATGGCGTCCTTGGTGAGCGGCTTGTCGGTCTCGAAGGTGAGGTCGACCAGGCTGACGTCGACCGTGGGGACGCGGACGGCCTGGCCGTCGAACTTGCCCTTGAGCGTGGGGATGACCTCGGAGAGAGCCTTGGCCGCCCCGGTGCTCGTCGGGATCATGTTCACGGCGGCGGCGCGGGCGCGGCGGAGGTCGCCCTTGCGGTGCGGGATGTCGAGGATGGGCTGGTCGTTGGTGTAGGAGTGGATGGTCGTCATCAGCCCGCGGACGATGCCGAAGGAGTCGTTCAGCACCTTGGCGACCGGCGCGAGGCAGTTGGTGGTGCACGAGCCGCAGGAGATGATGCTGTGCTTCGCGGCGTCGTAGGCCTCGGTGTTCACGCCTAGGACGATGGTCACGTCGTGGTTCTTGGCCGGCGCGCTGATGATGACCTTCCTGGCGCCCGCCTGGATGTGGGCGACGGCCTTCTCCTTGTCGGTGAAGAGGCCGGTGGACTCGATGACGATGTCGACCCCGAGGTCCTTCCACGGGAGCTTGGCGGGGTCCTTCTCGGCGAGGACCCTGGCCTTGTGGCCGCCGAAGTCAATGCTCCCCTCGAGGGCCTTGGCCGGGTGCTCGGCGCGCCCGTGGACGCTGTCGTAGTTGTAGAGGTGGGTGAGGGTCTTGGCGTCGGTCAGATCGTTGATGGCGACGAGCTCGAGATCGTGGATGCCGCGCTCGGACATCGCGCGGACGATGCAACGACCGATTCGGCCGAAGCCGTTGATGGCGATCTTCGTGGGCATGGACGCTTCTCCTGGAGGGAACCTCGGGGTGGGCCGAAAGCCCGGCGAAGGTAGTCGCGAGGTCGGGGCGAGGCAAGCAGGGGCCGTGCCCGGTTGCGGAGGCACCAAGGGCCATGCTGGCTGACACCGGGGAGCGCAAAGACTGCACCTGGGCGCACGACGGATGCGCCGGGGCGGTCATGGAACGTCGACGGGCGCTTGGGGGTCACCCGCGGGCGCCCGCAGAGGACCTCGAGACCGTCTCAGCTGCCGCTGGTCGCCGGCTTCGGCGGGCCGCCGAAGATGCTCGCGACACGGCGCTTCTCTTTGCTCTGCTTGTCCTTCTCGGCGTACGTCGGGATGATGACCCGGTCGCGCTTCGGCAGGTCGCGGCCCTCGAGGACGGCGGCGATCTCCTCGGCGTCGAGCGTCTCGCGCTCCATCAGCGAGTCGGCCAGGCGCTGCAGCTTGTCGCGGTCGCGCGTTAGGTACTCCTTCACCCGGACGTACTGGCGCTGCACGATGGCGCGCACCTCCTGGTCGATCTCCTGCGCGGTCTGCTCGGAGTAGTCCTGGGTGCGCTGGCCATAGTCGCGGCCGAGGAAGATGGACTCTTCCTTCTTGCCGTACGAGAGCGGCCCAAGCTTCTCACTCATGCCCCACTCGCACACCATCTTGTGCGCGATCTCCGTCGCCTTCTCGATGTCGTTGCCCGCCCCGGTCGTCATCTGCCCGAAGATGATCTCCTCGGCGATGCGCCCGCCGAGGGCGACGGCGATGGCGCTCTCCGCCTGCTCCTTGGACAGGTTGTGGCGGTCGTCCTTCGGCAAATACCACGTGACGCCGAGGGCCGGGCCGCGCGGGATGATGCTGACCTTGTGCACAGGATCGTGGTGGTTGATGAGGACGCTGATGAGCGTGTGCCCGCCCTCGTGCACCGCGGTGGTCTTCTTCTCTTCCTCGCTGATGACCATCGAGCGGCGCTCGGTCCCCATGTAGACCTTGTCCTTCGCCAACTCGAAGTCCGCCATGTTGAGAGCGTCCTTGTCCTGGCGCGCCGCGAGCAGGGCCGCCTCGTTCACCAGGTTCTCCAGGTCGGCGCCCGAGAAGCCCGGAGTGCCGCGCGCGAGGGTCTCGAGGTCGACGTCGGGCGACAGCGGGGTGCGCTTGGCGTGGACCCGGAGGATCTCCTCGCGCCCGCGGACGTCGGGGCGGGGCACCGTGATGCGGCGGTCGAAGCGCCCGGGGCGCAGGATGGCCGGATCGAGCACGTCGGGCCGGTTGGTGGCGGCGATGATGATGACGCCCTCGTTCGACTCGAAGCCGTCCATCTCCACCAGGAGCTGGTTCAGCGTCTGCTCACGCTCGTCGTGCCCGCCGCCGAGGCCCGCGCCGCGGTGCCTGCCCACGGCGTCGATCTCGTCGATGAAGATGATGCACGGCGCGTGCTTCTTGCCCTGCTCGAAGAGATCGCGGACCCGGCTGGCGCCCACGCCCACGAACATCTCCACGAAGTCCGAGCCGCTGATGCTGAAGAAGGGGACGCCGGCCTCGCCGGCGATGGCGCGGGCGAGCAGCGTCTTGCCGGTGCCGGGCGGGCCGATGAGCAGGACGCCCTTGGGGATGCGCCCACCCAGCCGCTGGAACTTCTTGGGATCCTTCAGGAAGGCGATGATCTCCTCGACCTCGTCCTTGGCCTCGTCGATGCCCGCCACGTCCGCGAACGTCACCTTGTTCTGCGAGTCGCTCAGCATGCGCGCCTTGGCCTTGCCGAAGGACATAGCCTTGCCCCCCCCCGCCTGGAGCTGACGCATGAAGAGGAAGAACATGATGCCGATGAAGAGCATCGGCAGGAGCGTTACCAGGGTGGACGACCAGAAGGGTGTGGAGTCTTCCTTCTCGAAGTAGAGCTGGAGCTTCTCGTTGGGGTTGTGACCGGTGCAGGTGTTCGTCGTGGTGCAGCTCTGCGGGTCGCGCTTCTGCAGATCGTCGACCAGCGCCTGGTCCGCCACCGGCCCGAGCGTCTCCTTGGTCACGGTCTTGCCGTTGTCGATCTGGGAGAACGTGTACTCGTGGTCCTTGATGTGGACGTCGGTCACCTGACCCGAGTGCACCCAGTTGACGAACTGGCTGAAGCTGACCTGCTGCTTGCGCTCGCCAGGCTGGAGCACCTGCCAGATCGCGAGGAACATCACGATCAGCAGGACCCAGAGCAGCAGCGTCTTGTGCGATTGCTTCACGTCGACTCCTTGCGAAAGCGAAAACGGGCCAAGCCCTACCCTACGGGGTAGCGCCCCCCAGCACCACGATAGGATCCTTCTCTAAGATGCGTAACATCGAGGTGGGGTCGCAACCAGGTCCAGGGAAGGCGAAAAAGGGAAAAGTCAGCGGCCAGACGGCTGACCCGAAGGGTTCGATGCGGCGCGATCGGCGAGGGCGCACAGGTGTTCGATGATCCGCGGGCTGAAGCGTTCGAGCATGGGGAGGATCTCAACCCTCACGTGGGTGCGCAGGAAACGAGGGTCGCGGTTGGAGGGGTCGAGCGCATGAGGTACGGCGTGGCGGGCGACGTGCGCGTCGATGTCCGCTCGCCGCGCGCGAAAAAAAGGGCGAATGCGGTCGCCGTCGAGGGGCGGCAGGACGGCGAGGCCGCGGGGGGTGGTGCCGCGGAGGATGCGCATCAGCACGGTCTCGGCCCGGTCGTCGGCATGGTGGCCGGTCGCGATGCGGTCAGCCCCCACACGGCATGCCGCGCTGCGTAATGCTTCCCACCGCAGGGTCCGGGCGCGGGCCTGGAGGTTGCCCCCGGCGGCCAGGGAGACCCTGGAGCGGGTGAACGGGACGTCGAGGGAGCTCGCGAACCCGGCCGCCAGGTCGAGCTCTACGGCGGCACCGGGGCGCAGGCCGTGGTCTACGCCGTGGGCGAACAGGCCGAACGCCAGGCGGCTCCGCAGCAGCGCCAGCACGTGGAGCAGGGCCATCGAGTCCGGCCCACCGCTCACGGCGACGAGGATCCGGGCGCCGCGCGGGACGAGGCGCGCGTCCCGCAGCGCGGCTCGGGTCAGCGTGATGAGGGTGGGAGGGTGCGAACGGGCCATGGGCAACGCCGGCTCAGCCGAGCTCGAACTCCTTGCAGAACTCGAGGCCCTCGACCGGCCCGAACGCGTCCACGCGTGGCTCGGCCGGGTAGCCCAGGGAGCACCGCTGGCGGCGCTCGTCGAAGTGCGCGCAGTCGTCGCAAGCGAAGCGGAAGGTGAAGCGCGCCGCCTCGTCGAGCAGGCGCGCGTCGACGCGCGTCCTCACGAGCGCACCCTGGTGAGGGCGACGACGGCCTCGACGTGGCTGGTCTGCGGGAACATCTCGAACGCGGCGATGGATCGGGGCGCGTAGCTCGGGGCAAGCAGCGCGAGGTCGCGCGACAGGGTCTGCGCATCGCACGCCACATAGACGACGTGGGTCACGCGCGAGAGGGCGAGCCGCTCGGCCACGGCGCGCGCCCCGGTGCGCGGGGGGTCGAGCACGACTAGGCGGATGGCAGGGCCCCACGCGTGCTCCGCCGCGTCGGCCTCGACGACCCGGGCCGCGAGCTCGCGCGCCGCGAGATTGGCGCGGGCGGCGTCGCATGCCTCCCGGCTCGACTCGACCAGCGAGAGCTCGCGCACCTCGCGCGCCAGAAGGACGCTGAGGTTGCCCGAGCCGGCGTAGAGCTCGACCGCCCTGTCCACCTTCGCCTCGCGCACCAGCTCGGCCACGTGGAGCGCCAAAGCCGTGTTCATCCGCTCGCTGGCCTGCCCGAAGCCGCCGGGCGCCAGGCGCAGCGGGACGCCGTCGGCCCCCGGAACCCACGGCGTGGGATCGCCCACCACCGCGGGGCGCGACACGGCGCCCGCGAGCACACGCGCGCCGGCCAGCTTCCCTGCGGCCACGGCCTGGTCGAGCCGTGCGAAGCAGGCCGGCGCGAGGTCCCCCGTCCAGCGGACCTCGAGCACCGGACGGCGCCCGGCGCCCAGCGCGAGCTGGACCTCCCCTCGCCCGCTGCTGCCCTGGAAGAACGGCGCCAGCGAGCGGCGCGCCTCTTCGACCGTCGGGTCCAGCACGGCGCACGTCTCGACCGCCACGGGCTCGTGCGTGCCGGCCTCGTGCATCCCCACCTCGACTGCGCTGCCCTGCCGCCGCTCGCACCGCACGTGGACGCGGGCCCGCGTGCGGTAGGCGAGGCCCTTCTCCGCGGCGTGGTGGGACACGGGCTCGTCCCTCCAGCTCGCGGGGAGCGCCGCGCGGAGCTGCGCGACGTGGGCGCGGCCCTGGGCCTCGAGCGAGAGGTGCATCCAGTCGCAGCCCCCGCACCGCGTCGACCAGCGGCACGCGGGGGCCACTCGGTCGGCGCCCGGGGTGAGCACTTCGAGCACGCGGCCGCGTGCGGGGCGCCGCGAGGGATCCACGGCCGCGCGCACCACGTCGCCCGGGACGGTGTACGGCAGGAACACGGCGCGTCGCTCTCCGCGCAGCTCGACGTGGGCCACGCCGTCGCCGCCCGGGGCGAGCGAGGTGACGGTCGCGTCGAGGGTGAGCAGCTGCGGCATGCGAGCGACGAAGATGGCACGCCCGCCTGCCCCGAGCGAGCAGGGGCCGCGCCGTCCCTCTCAGGGCGCGCAGGCGTAGAGGGCGTAGCCACCGACGGGGTCGTTGGCGTCCAGGCTGGCCGCGGTGATCCACGCGACGAGGACACGCGAGTCGCTCGCCGCGACGGCGACGCGTCCGTCGCGCACGCCGAGCTGCGAGGGGACGCGGGGGTCGCTCGCGAGCTGGATGCTGCTGAGGAAGGTGGGCGTGGTCGAGGCGTGGTCGTAGACGATGAGGGAGACGGCGCCGGGCTGCTCGACGGCGAAGAAGACGTGGTCCCCCTGGAAGGCGACGTCCCCCCCGGCGATGGCGCCCTGGGCGGGCGGCGGGAACGTGGCGGTCGCCGCGGCCGAGGCGGCGCCGAGGTCGAACGCGCCGAAGGTGAGGGTCTGACCGCTGCTTCCACCGAGGACGTAGGCTCGTGAGGCGTTGGCGGCGACGGCGCCCCAGGTACCGCCCAGCGTGAAGGGGGTGCCGGCCTCCGAGGCCGGGGACGCGCCGAGCGTGAGGGCAAGCGTGGTGCCGTCGCCCGAGAGCAGGGCGAGCATCTGCCCGGTGGCGGCGACGGCAGCGAGGGTCTGGGGCGGGTCACCGAAGGTCACCGGGGCGGCGGGGGTCTGGAGGGCGACGACGTCGGCCGCGCCCTGGTCGAGGAACGCGACCCACCCAGAGCTCGCCCCGGTGAGCGCCACGGGATGACCGCCGGAGAGCGTCGGCGTGCCGCTCGTGGCCGGGTCGAAGGAGGTGCTGTGCACGTTTCCGGCGGCGTCGACCTGCAGCACGTCCAGCCCCGCGCCTGCAGACTGCGGGCACGGCGGCCGCGCAGAGACGACCACGCCAGCACCCCCGAGGTACGCGAGGCCGAGGCCGTCGGTCTCGTTCTGGCCCGCACACTGGGCGGGCAGCGTGCTGGGAGCGGGGAGCGAGAGGCCGCCTCCCTCGTCGACCGCCGCCACCGTGAGCTGCGCGGCGCCCCCCGCAGGATCGTACTCGCGGTAGGCGACGAGGAAGCCGCTCTCGGTGACGGCGACGGCAGGCGTGCTGGCGTTCTCCCCCGAGTCGACGAGCGGCACGGCGAACGGGCCGGCGCCGACGAGCTGCATCGAGCACCCTGCCCCCAGCGCGGGATTCCCCGTGGTGGCGGTGGGAGCGCAGCGACCGGTGCTGCAGGTCTCGCCGGCAGTGCACGCGCCGACCGGTGACGTGGTGGCGGTGAGCGCGATGGAGACGTCACGGGCCGAGGTGACATCGACTTCCGTGCAGCCGGCGGCGAGGACGCTGCAGTCGCTGCCGCGTGCGGCGGCGGCGAAGGCGTAGGAGGCCTTCGGGAGATCGCCGATGGCCGGCGGCGAGGCGTCGCCCTTCTGGAAGGCCACCCGCACGATGGGACCGGTGTCGGGGAGCCCGCCCTTGAGCTGGGCAGGCGACGGGCAAGCTCCGGGGAGCACGCCGACCTCCATCCACTGCGCCTGGTCGCTCACCGACGAAGGCAACAGGATCTCGAACGAGACGGAGGGGTCGTGCTGGCACTCCACCCCGAGCAGCAGCAGCGCGAAGAGGGCGCGACGCCAGCCGTTCGTCAGGGATGATTCTCGCGCACGGTCGCCGTCTGGTCCGCGACCACCACCGTGCTCACCACCTTGGATGCGTCGCTCCAGACGAGCTTGATTCGGTGCGAGCCGACCGAAGCGTTCCGCCGGATGATGGGCGACGCACCGAGCGCACTGCCGTTGTCGATGACCTGGTCGCATCCCGGGAAGCAGATGACCTTCAGCGTGCCGTTCCCCGCGCCGGCTGTCGACGGCGTGGGGGCGGGGGCCGGGGCAGGGCGGGGAGCGGCGGTGGGAGCGTTGCGGTTCGGGGCGGCCGGCAGGGACGCGATGTTGGTCGTGGGGATGGCCTGGGTGGTGGGCTCTGGCGCCGGAGGAGCGGGGGGCGGGGGGAGCGCGGAGCTGCCGGTGGGGGCCACGGTGGTGCCGGTGGGCGGCTGAGTGATGGCCGCCAGTGTCGAGGCGAAGGCTGCGCGAGCGGACCCGAAGGGGCCGGCGTGGGGCGGGACTGCTGTGGGCGCGGGGGTTGCGGCCGGGACCGTCGGCGCGCTCGCGCTTGTGTCCGCAGCTGCCACGCCCGGCTGAGGAGAGGTGCGCGAGAGGGATACCACGACGAGCGCGAAGGCGATGAGCCCGATGAGGGCAGAGCCCACGGCCACCGCCCACACTGGCACGCGCTTCTTGAGGGCCTGCGCGGTGATGGTGCCCTGGTCGTTGTGTATCGGCGGCGCGAAGAGCCGCTGCACGTCGGCCGGCCCGTGCTGGGGCTCCATCACCAGCGTCGCGGGCGGCTGTCCCGGCGGCAGTCCGTACTCGTTGGACATGCTGGAGCGCAGCACCGGCTGCGGGAAGGCGACCCGGGCGTCCACCATGGCGGTGCGGGAGAGATCGCCGCCCTCCGGAACCCCGGGCGGCACCACCACGGGTGGAAGGGGGACCGGCGTCGGAAGGCGAGGCGGAAGGGACCGCGGACCCGACGCCACCGACGACATGGCCGCAGGAGAGGCGGCCTGGGTCTGGGTCACCCCGAGCGCCGGCGGCATGCCCGCAGCGGGCGGCTTCCGGAGCTTGCGGAGCTCGTCCATCTCCGGCATCGAGTCGGTGACGATGGTGTCGCCGGAGTCGTCGAAATCGTCCTCCGGGGCAGACATCCGCGGCACGTTCGTCTCGTCCACCGCGCCGCGCGGCAGGGCGAGGGTCGGCGGGTCCTCGGACCGGACCGGATCGACGGGTCTGGGCACGGTGGCGGGGCGCGGCGCCGGAGGGGCCGTCATCACGGGCACCCCCAGCGGCACGGTGGCCTTCATGTTCGGCGGCGGTCGTGCCGCGGACGACATGGAGGGAACGGAGGTCGGCAGGTCCGGGGCCGGCGCGCCCGCGGCGGGGCGAGGAGCCCCCCGCGCGGTGTTGGGTTGCGAGGGCTGCACCTCGGAGTTGTAGGTGAGGATGGAGCCGTCCTCAGCCTGCCAGGGCGATGGCGGGAGCCCCTTGATCTTGTCGATGTCGACCGTCTGGGTGACCTCGGCCGCCCAGCGCAGGTGGGCCTCGCGCTTCTGGATGCGATCGCCGAAGACCGAGGTCATGTAGGCCGCGACCTCGTCGCTGGCGATGAAGAGGCCCCGGCGCATCAGCAGCGACTGCAGGGCGCGCGAGAACTCGCGCGACGTCCGGTAGCGCTCGTTCTTCGTCTTCGCGAGCGCCTTCATCACGATCTTCTCGAGGTCGATCGGATACCCGCGCACGATGGTGCTGGGCCGCGGGACGTTGCACTCCTGGACCTTGGCGAGCGTGTCCAGGTCGCTCTCCATCCGGAAGAGACGCTGCCCGGTGGTCAGCTCCCAGAGCACGACGCCGAGCGCGAACACGTCGGTGCGCCGGTCGATGGGCTCCCCCGCGACCTGCTCGGGCGACATGTACGCGAGCTTGCCCTTCAGCGTGCCCGCGCGCGTGTTGGCCATCCGCGAGCTGAACTTCGCGATGCCGAAGTCGACGACCTTGGTGCTGCCGTCGTAGGTGACGAAGAGGTTGTGCGGGGTGACGTCGCGGTGGACGAGGCCGAGCTTCTCGCCGTTCTTGCCGAGGAGCTCGTGCGCCGAGTGCAGCCCCTCGGCGGCGTCGGCAATGACCCGGCAGGCGATCTCCGGCGGCATGGGCTGCCCGAGGTCCTCGGTGCGGCGCATGACCTCGCGTAGCGGCTCGCCGTGGAGGTACTCCATCGCGATCCAGTAGGTGTCCTCGTGCTTGCCCAGCTCGAAGACCGTGGCCACGTTCGGGTGCGAGATGCGCGCGGCGACGCGCGCCTCGTCGAGGAACATGTTCACGAAGGTCTCGTCCTCGACGAGGTGCGGGTGGATACGCTTGATGGCGACCCACTTCTGGAAGCCGCCGGGGCCGTCCATCCGCGCGAGGTGCACGCTCGCCATGCCGCCCACACCGATCTCGTCGACGACCCGGTACCGTCCGAGGAAGTACGTGCCGCCTGGTATCTGCGGCGCCCGGCTCTGGCCCGGGTCTCCGCTGCTCCCGCTGTCCGGCGCGGGGGGGAAGGGGAGCTGGGCGCGGTCTTGCGGCATCGGCCCTCCTCCTCAGTGGACCAGCTCGACGCGCGGGGCGCCGATGTTGACGTCTTCGGTCGAGCGCGCCGCGAAGTAGATCGCAGCGCCGCCTGCGGCGACGGTCGCACCCCCGATGATGTAGGGCCAGGCGGTGGTCCAGAAGCCGCCAGCCGTCGCGCGACGGGCAGCGACCGGCGCCGGTGCGGGGTGCTCGGCCGCACCAATCACGCGGACCCGTCGCTCGGCGGAGGCGAGCTCGTTGTCGTGCGCGTCGATGGCTTGAACGTGAACGACGAGCGAAGCACCAGGCAGCGTCATGCGCAGCGCAACGTCGAAGGTCACGCGCGCGTCGGGCGGCGCGTTCTGCTGGTACGTGCGCCCGGCCAGCGAGTCGCGCACGACCACGACGATGGAGTGTACCGTGGAGCCATCGACGGGCGTGACGCTGACGTCGACGGTGAAGGGCGCACCCGCGCGGACCTGCTCCGGCGCCTGCGCCGTCACCGTGAGCCTGCCGGCGCGCTGCTGCTCGCGGCGGGCCCTGTCCCCCAGCGCCACGGCCTTCTTCCCCGCCTCGGGTGGGATCACGAAGTCCGGATCGAGGAGGGCCGCCTGTCGCAGTGCGGTCAGGGCTGGCGTCTTTTTGCCCGCGACCGCCAGGGCGGAGCCCATGTGGACGAGGGCGTCCACGACCTCCTCGCGGTGCAGGCCTCCGGCGTTGAGGGCGTCGAGATAGAGACCGGGCGCGAGGTCGAAGTCCCCGGCATCCCACGCTTCTCGAGCCCGCTGCAGTGCGCGCTGGCCGACCGCTGCTCTCGCTGGCGCGCCCGTGGGCGCGGAACTTTGCGCGCACACGGGAGCCGTGGACGTCGCCATGGCAACGAACACGACCCCCGTGCGTACCATCGCCGCACGCGAAGGCGAGAATCTTCGCACCTTGTTGCTCAGGGTATCGGCCGCGGTTGGGGCACGCAAGCAAGGGTGCCACGCAGTCCGTGCCACCAACCTGTGAGGGAGTGGGCGGGTGTGTGCGAGGCGCGACCCGCAAATCAGGGGAAGGGCTGGGCCGGGCGTCCCCTCTGGAAGTAGAACTTGAACGTCCCCTGCAGGTGCCCCTCGCACCGGGGAGGAGGGCCGAGGCCCCCGGGACAGATGTTGCGAGGGTCGGCGAAGTAGAAATCGAAGGACGCCTCGCTCAGGCGTTCGGAGGCGTTCGACTCGTCGGGGTTGCCGTCGAAGAGGCTCGTGAAGGTGATGGTGCTCGTCCCGATGTTGCCTGGGATCGCTCCCGCCGCCCCGGCGTCCGCCAGCACGACGCTCCCGTCCGCGCTCGCCACGCCGCCATCCGCGCCCGTCACCGCGGTCGCGGGCGAGGGGCAGGCCAGCGGCGGCTCGCCACCTTCCGGGCTCCGGCACTCGCCGTCCGGGTCCACGCCCGACACGGCGTCGAGAGCGTAGAGGGCGTCATCCTGGGTCCGGCAGGTGTTGTCCAGGTAGAGCGCGGCGCTCACGATCCGCGGGGAGGCGACGGGCGTCACGGGGACCCCGGCGGGAAGGACGCTGGGAGGGAGGGAGACGACGAGGGCCTGCCCGAGCAAGCTGGGGCGGGGGCTTCCGTCGGGCGCGGGGTCACCGCGGATCTGACCGGCGTCGTCGACGAGGATGATGATCCCGTCGCTGAAGGTCTCGTAGTCGCCTCCGTGCTGGATGCGGATCTGCAGGGCATCGTTGCTGGTCTGCGGGTACTCGGGCGTCGCGCCCGGGACCGCGGCGTAGAAGTCCGGGTGCAGGTCGAAGTTGCCGGACCAGCAGTCGGGGACGTCGAGCGTGCCGCTGCAGCTCCCTGATCCCGAGCCGAGCGAGCACGCCGGGGCGATCGTGACGGCGAGCGCAGCCAGCGAGACGACGCCGACGACGACCCTGACCCGAGCCACGCCTCTAGGCTACCCCCTCTGCCACCAGGAGGTCACCCTCACCGAGCGCGCTCGCGATGCGTCCGCCTCCGAGCACGCAGTCGCCATCGTAAAAGACGGCCGTCTGTCCCCGTGTCACCGCGCGTACGGGGTGGTCGAAGGCGACGACGGCACGGCCGCCACCTCGGTCGTGGACCACGCCCTCATCCCCGTGGTGCCGGTAGCGCAGGCGTACACGTGCTCTCCGTGGAAGGGTGACACCGTCGGCCAGGACGACGTCGGCGAGCGCGGCGCCCCGCGCGTGAAGAGCCTCGTCGGAACCCAGGTGCACCGTGGCGCTCTCCGGGTCGATGCGCGTGACGAACGCCGGCGTCCCCAGCGCGACGCCGAGTCCCTTGCGCTGGCCGATGGTGAAGCGGTGCACCCCCTCGTGCGCGCCGATCACCCTTCCGGCGTCGTCGACGATGGGCCCCGGCCGGACGCGAGTCGCCGCCCGCTGGGCCACGAAGTCCGCATACGCGTGCGACCCGGCCCCGACGAAGCAGAGCTCCTGACTCTCGCCCTTGCCGGCGCCCGGGAGAACTCGCGCCACGGCTTCCGCTCGCACCTCGCCCTTGGTGGACTCGCCCAGCGGGAAGAGGAGGCGATCGAGCCACGCGCGCGGGCTCGCGTAGAGGAAGTAGCTCTGGTCCTTCGCTGCGTCGGTACCGGTGGCGAGACGCAAGACACCGTCGGCCGCGCGCACCACCCGGGCGTAGTGGCCCGTGGCCAGCCGCGAGGCCCCGAGTCGGTCGGCCAGCACGAGGAGCTCGGCGAGCTTCACGCCGCGGTTGCACGCCGTGCAGGGGCTCGGGGTCTCCCCCGCGAGGTAGGCGTCGACGAAGGGGTCGACCACGGTGCGCGCGAAGAGCGTCCGCCGGTCGAAAGTGAAGTGAGGAAAGCCCAGGGCGTCGGCCACGCGCCGCGCGTCGTACTGATCCTCGGGGGCGCAGCAACGGCCGTGTCCGCGCGTCCCCGGGTCCTCATCGTAGTCCCACAGGTGCAAGGTCACGCCCACCACGTCGTGGCCGGCGTCCAGCAGACGCGCCGCGGCGACCGACGAGTCGACCCCGCCGCTCATCGCCACGAGGATCCGTTCGCGACCGCCCATGCTCGGAGGTCACGTGTTTACCACTTTCGACGCAACCGCGCCCGCGGCGGGCCGACAGGGGGACGAAGGAGAAGCCATGAGCATTCCCGCGGTCGCAGAGCGTCGCCTCGCCGCGCCGGCGCCAGCCGTCCCGACCTCCGTCACTGGCTCCCCGCCCGCGCTCGACTCCCCATCCCCGTTCGCGCGGCTGGTCCGCGGCATCGGTCACGAGGTGCAGCGCAGCGAGACCCTCGTCCGCCAGGCCATCGCATCCGCCCGCGGCGGTCAGCTGGGGCCCGTGGAGCTCATCGCTCTGCAAGACGGCGTGTATCGCTACAGCGAGGCCGTGGATCTGGCGTCGAGGCTCGTCGACCATGCGACCGGGGCGCTGAAGACCGTCATCCAGGGACAGTGAGCTACACGTCGCCCGAGCGTCGCAGCTCCTTGCCGATGGACTCGATGGCGCGCGCGTGGAGCCTGCTCCCCCACGACTTGGAGAGCCCCAGCGAGGCAGCGGCCTCGTCCAGGGTCTGCCCGGCGAAGTAGTGACGCTCGACGAGGGTGCGCTCCTGTTCGGGGAGTCTGGCAACGATGGCCTTCACCCGGACCATCAGCTCGGCCTCCCCCAGCAGATCCTCGGGCGTGACGTCGCGGCCCGCGGCGTCGACGTTCTCCCGCGGCGCTCCCATCATCGTGCCCACGGCGATGGCCGTGGCGATGCCGGCGAGGTACGAGGTCAGGCGGTCGTCTGCTGCCTCGGCCGTTGGCGCCGGGCTCGCCGAGTCCTCCTCGTCGTACGCCTCCAGCAGTCGATCGCCAGCCTCCACCCCCTGCAGCTCGCGGTATACGCGCCGGGGGAGGTGACTCCACTGGCGGACGCCATCGATCATCGCACCCTTGATACGGACGTTCGCCCAGCGGCGGAAAGGAACACCACGTGAGGGATCGAACGTGCGGGCCGCCTGCAGCAGGCCCTCCTGCCCGAAGGACTTGAGGTCGTCCAGCGTGACGGCCTTCGAGACGCGCCGCACCAGCTGCCGCGCTGCGATATCGACGAGGTCGAGCTCACCACGGAACCGGGCGAGGATTTCGGGTGAGTCGTTGTGGACCACGTGGCTGCGAGCTCGACATCCACGATCGATTGCACCCGCCTTGACTGTCAAGGAGGCGGTCCACGCTTCCGATCGTTGCCGGGGGTTGGTAGCGTGCGCGGTTCCGATGGCCGGCGAGACCGATGACGATCGCGTTCGCGCTGCCTGGCGGAGCTGGCTCTCGGCTCTCGCCACGGACGCCGAGGCGGCGATGGCGGCTGCGCTGGCATACGAGTCCCTGCCCGACGAGGGACGCGACGCCTGGCTGGAGGCGCTCGAGGCCGACGCACCCGAGATCGGGGTCCCGCTGGTCGCGCTCTACGCGCCGCTGCTCGCGGTGGAGGGCGAGCCAGCCAGGCGCGACCGGATCGAGACGAGGATCGCCGGCGACGCCCTTGCGCAGCAGGCGACCGGTGGCGAGGCGCACGCCCTGCGCGGCGTGGGCGTGGACGGCGTGCACGCCTGCGTCCTCGTCGCCCCGCTCTACCTCGATTTCGTCCAGGTCCTGCAGTGCCGCTACACGCCCGCGGGGGGCTTCGTCACCGTCCGTCACGAGCCGCTGCGTCACACGGGCGAGCTGGGGACGGTGCGGGAGGTCGAGGGGGTCGCGGTCGAGCCCACGCCGCTCCGCGTGGTGGTCGAGGAGCTGGCCCACGCCATCCTCGCCGACAAGCGCGAGCAGAGGACGACCCCCCCCGCGCTGGCCTCGTTCGCGCACCTGTTCGGGCCGACGCTGGAAGACGAGGCTCCCTCCGAGCCCCCGGAGTGATCGCGTGGTTGCCTCGTGGTAAGAGGCCGGCTCGATGACCGCCGACCTCGAGCGCCGCTGCGGGACCTGCGCGCGGTTCGTCCGTGTCATCGAGACGTTCGACGAGACGGGTGAAGTCAAGCGACACGGCGAGTGCCTGCTCGGAGTGTGGCCGTCTCCGCTCTACGACACCAGCACCTGCTCGCAGTGGGTGCGCCGCGGGGAGTTCAGGGCCCGTCAGGAGTCGCCTGCCCGTCGCGAGCGAACGACACGTGCGGTGCGCGCCCCATCGGGTGCGACCGCGACCATCATCGAGCGCGAACCGCTCGCTCTCCCGGAGGATCTGCTCGACATGGACGCCGACGAATTTCGCAGGGTGCTGGCTCACGTCATCCGCGACGAGCTGGGGGTCGGCGACACCGACCTCACCGGTCGCTGGGAGGGCGGGGAGATGATCCTCAAGCCCGGCAAGCCCGGTACGGCGGAGAAGCACATCCCGCTCGACTCCCTCTTCCATAAGGTGGTGCTCATCCGGGACAAGCTCCGCGTCCTCGAGCAGAAGATCAACGCACACCCGAAGCTCGCCGACGACGAGAAGATCCAGCTCCAGCAGTACATCACCGGGTGCTACGGCTCGCTCACCACCTTCAACGTGCTGTTCTCGAACCGTGATGATCAGTTCGTGGGTCAGAAGAGCGACGACTGACGGCCTCCTCGTCGTGCTCGCAGCCTGCGGCGGGACGAAGGGCTCGACCCTGGGCGACGAACGGCCCGGTGTGTCGACGATGGCGGAGGTCCACGCGCCCGTGGAGTTTGCCTTCGACTCGCTGGACACGCGCGCCGTCAGCGCCGAGGCCACGCGCGGCAAGCCTACCGTCCTGGCCTTCGTCACCACCGGCAGCCTGCCGGCGCAGGCGCAGGTCGACTTCCTGGTCGCGATGGCCAGACACGACGCCGACAAGGTCAACTACGCGGTGGTCGCGCTCGAGGCACGCGAGAACCGTGAGCTGGTCGAGCTCTACCGGAAGGCCCTCTCGATCCCGTTCCCGGTGGCGCTCGCCGACGAGTCCACCGCGGCCGGCGGCGGCCCCTTCGGCGACGTGACGGGCGTGCCGGTCACGGTGGTCCTCGACCGGGCCGGTCGGGTGGTGCTCCGCGTCGCGGGGCGGGTCGTCAAGTCCGAGGAGCTCAGAGGCGCACTTCGAGGTCTATGACTCTCCGGGGCGTGGGCCCGGCGGCGCGAGCTTCGCACGGAGGGCGGGCTTCATCACCTTGCCCACCGCGTTCCTCGGCAGCTCGCTCATCAGCAGGACCTGCCGCGGCACCTTGTAGGGGGCGAGCCTCTCCTTGGCGAAGCCCCGCAGCGCGTCCTCCGCGCACTCGCCGTCGCGGCCCGGACGCGGCACGACGCACGCGACGACACGCTCTCCCCAGGTCTCGTCGGGGAGGCCCACCACGGCCACCTCGGCGATGGCGGGGTGCTCGCGCAGCACCTCCTCGATCTCGAGGGCGCTCAGCTTGTAACCGCCGCTCTTCAGGATGTCGACGCTCGTACGCCCGAGGATGCGCAGGTAGCCGTCGTCGTCGCGGGCGACCGTGTCTCCGGTCTTGAACCACCGCGTGCCGGCCTCGAGGACGAACGACTCGCGCGTCGCCTCGTTCTTCTGGTGGTAGCCAGCGAACACGCTGGGCCCGGCGATCCACAGCTCGTCCTCCACGATGCGCGTGCGCACCGTCGGCAGCGGTAGCCCCACGGTCCCCGGCCGACGCGCCGAGGGCTCCAGTGGGTTGGCCGCGCCCACGCCGATCTCGGTCATGCCGAACCGCTCCAGCGGGTAGTCGCCGACGAGCGCTCTCCAGCGCTCGCCCACGGTGACGGGGAGAGCCGCGCTGCCGCTGGTCACCAGGCGTATCGCCCGGGCGTGCGCGCTCCAGACGTCGCGCACGGCGGGAGCGGCTGCGTCGAACGCTGCGAACAGCTTGGCGTGGATGGTCGGGACGGCCATGAACACCGTGGCACGGCCCATGGCATCCCAGGTGGCAGCGGCCTCGAAGGAAGGGCGAAAGAGCGTCGAGGCCCCGGCGCCGACGGCCGAGAGCAGCGCGATGGCGAGCCCGTGCATGTGGTGGAGCGGCAGCACGTGCAAGAGGACATCCTCTGCGCGCCAGGCCCACGCCTCTCCGAGGAGGCCCTGCTGCGTGGCCAGGTTCCCGTGGGTGATCACCGCGCCCTTGGGCTTGCCCGTCGTACCGCTCGTGTAGAGCTGGAGCGCTGCCTCCCCGTCGCCAGGGTCGGCTCCGACGCGCCGGGACGCGTGCGCGAGCAGCTCGGTCACGGAGACGACGCGCCGCTCCGGCGTCAGCGACGTGGCGCGCTCGGCCAGGTCGGCCGACACGACCACCACGCGCACGCCGGCATCGTCGCAGAAGTACCGGGTCTCCGGCGGTGGGTGCAGCGGTGAAAGCACGACGACCGCGCCGCCTGCCCGGAGCACCCCGAAGAAGCACGCGACGAACGACGCCCCCGGGGAGACCAGCAGCGCCACGCGCTCGCCCTCCAGCGAACGCCTCCCGCCGAGCAGCGCGGCAGCGACCCGCTCGGCGGCGTCGACGGCCTCCGACCACGACGTGGTGCCCGTGACGTCGTGGAACGCTGGGCGAGGGTCTCCTGTGCGCGCGAGCCAGCGGGCGAGGAGGGTCGAGGCGACGGACATCGTGGACCTTCAGGGTCGCACGTTCGGGAGAGGACCGTCAGTGGACGTCGCCGACCAGGAGCGCGAACGCCCCGACCAGCACTTCCTCCGGCGAGGCTCCGCCCTGGCGCGCCGACCCCGCCCGGTCCACGGCAAACCCATGGTCACCGGTCACGAGCAGGAGCGTGCGCGGGGCGCAAGTCTCGGCGTGGCGGGCGATGGCCTCGGCGGCGGCCTCGGCGATCTCGGGTAGGTCCCGGAGCACGTGACCGCGCGCAGCCTGGACCCGCGCCTCCACGACGTCGAGCTTGTGAATCTCGCGCGGGCCGACCCGCATGCGCCGCACGTACTCGGCCGTCCGGCCGCGGGGAGGCTCGGGCTCGGGGTCGAGCGCCGCCGGCGAGCGGAGCGCCTCGACGCCACGGGCGATGGTCTCGAGCTGGCGGATGCTGGTGGTGGGGAGCGCGCTCCAGAACAGCAACTCGTCCGTGAGCGAGGCCTGGACGCCGAGCTTGGCGACCACACGCTCCTCGATCATGTGCGCCACGTCCCAGCGCATCGCGTCCACGACCAGCACGCGCGTGGAGCGGGCCCCGTGCAGCCGGCCGATGCGCGCCGCCGTATCGTGCACGTCGAGCACCATCCGCGGCCGCTTCGACGTCGCCGCGAAGGTGGGGAACGCGTCCGTGTACCCCTTGGCGAAGGTCGCGGCGAACTCGTCGTGCGCGTGCCGGGCGCGGGCGTCGTCCAGTCCGGCAGCGATGGCGTTCGCGAGCGGCACGTAGCTCTCGGCGAAGAGCTTCTCGAGCACGGCGAGGGGCTGCGGCCCGCGGGCAGCCGTGAGCTGGAGTGTCCACGCGCGCCAGGGGTCTTCCTTGTCGACGAGGAGGGCGCCGGCGGTGTGGCGTACGGGGGGCGAAGGGGAAGCGGAGGCGGGAGCCGCGGGTGCGGGTGCAGGCGCGGTCTCTCTCTCGTGCGTTTCTGCCCTCGCGCTCGCCGGTCTGGGCAGGAGCAGCGACCGCAGCGGCACCGGATCCCCGTACGCGCCGGTCGTCGCATCACGCGCATCGAGCACGAGGATCAGCGGCCGCTCGCGCGCGGCCTCCGCGAGGAACCGCAGCGTCGCACAGTCTTCCGGCTCGAGGGCGGACAGGGCGCCGGCAGCGGCACGCAGCGGACCGAGGACGATGGCCAGACCCTGGCCTCCCGTCCGCCGCGCCCGGAAGAGCTGATCGCTGAGCGTCGCGTCGCGATCGCTCCCGGAGGTGATGCCGGCTCCGGCCGCGCCGCGCGCCGCCAGCGCGTCCTCGATGGCCACGTCGATGGCCTCCCCCAGACGTCCGCGCGCCGAAGGGCCCACCCCCTCCAGCTCTGCGACGACATGTCCCGCGCGCTCCAGCTGCACGCAGGCAGCGTCGCGCTCTTCCTGCGTCGCAAAGCGCACTTCCCCGGTGCCGGCGATGGCACGCTCGCGGAAGAGGTCGAGTGTCGGTGTCGCTGCGTCTTGCATGGGCCTTCGCACGCGATGTAGGCACGCGCAGTCCGTCGTGGCCCACTTTTCAGCAGCCTGACACGAGGCTGCTGCGTTGACCGACCGGGTCGGGGTGTTATGTTCGAAGACGTTCCCTCTGCCAGGTTCGCGATTGTCGGCATCACATGGATCCCTTGCGACTACGAACCAGGGAAGCCATGACCGCTCGGTGCGCACGCCGGGCCACCCCGCAAGGGGCGGATCACTCGGAAGCCTAAAGCGCGGTCAACGCTTCCCACCTAGCCGTTTTGGCTAGGGGTTCATGTCGTCCGACACACGGCCTAGGTGGTAAGGAACGATTTTTCTGCGTCGACGGCTGCAATCACAAAAGTGACGAAACGTGCCTGCGGGTGCCACGATCGGGCACCGTGACTTCTCTTCGAGAACGCCTCCTCGCGGTCATGGACCGCAAGCACCACTGGGCCTACCCCGCGCTCACACGGCCGGGGCTGACCCGCGATCAGCTGCTCGTGCATTTTCGTCACGAGTACCTGGTGTACGTCCGCGACTTCCCCGTGCTTCTTGCTCGCGCGCTGGGGGTCACTCCGCCACTGGCCGACGTCCGTGCTGCGCTCGCCGGCAACCTGTACGAGGAGCAGACCGGGGGTCTCTCGCGCACCGACGCGCATCCCGCGCTGTTCCTCAAGATGATGGCGGGGCTCGGCTTCCGGGCCGACGCCTTCACCGACGACGAGGGGTGGATGCACCCCAACGCGCGTCTCTACCGCGAGATGCTGCGCGAGCGGTCCACAGCGTCCTCGTGGCAGGCCGCCGTGGCGTTGCTGACGATCTTCGTGGAGGGCAGCGTGAACGAGCGTGCCGAGCTTGCCGGAACCTACGTGCGCCGCGTGGGTGAGGAGGTCGTGCGCGAGCACGCGCTGGTCAAGTTCTACGGCTGTCCGCCGGAGGCGATGGAGCTGACCCAGGCGCACGCCAAGGTCGAAGGAGGGCACCGCGAGGACGCCTGGAGCATGGTGCTCGCACATACGCCCGAGGGGAGCGACGCCGCTCGCGCCGTGGTCGAGACCTGCGAGCAGGCCCTGGGTCTATGGCAGGCGTACCGCGACGGGGTGGCCGAGCGCATGGGACTGCGACGCCAGGCCGCGTGAGCTCGTCCCGCCACGCGAGCGCCGTGCTGCTCGTCGCCGTCGCGACCTCGGGCTGTCACGGCGGGACCAGCTCCCCGTCGACCGACGCTGCTCCGGCCGCGACGTCACCGCCGAGGCCGGCTGCAGCCACGAGCGGAACGGCGTTGGCCGAGCCGATCGCCACCTTCTCCGTCCCCACCCCTCCTCCCCCGAGTGGCGAGACGTACCCGTTCTTCCGCAAGACGACCGTACCGCTCGATGAGCTGGCGAAGCTCGTCACCGCCGCACCCGAGCTCACCCGCGTCGGCACGGAGCTCGCGTTCTTCGACCCGGCGGACGGCTCGTACATCGTCCGGTCCACGGCCGACCGCCAGGGAGTCACCTTCTCCAGCCAGCCCATCCTGTGGAGCCCCGAGCCCGGCCAGCAGGTGCTCGTCGTCTCGGCGCACGGCAAGGCAGCGTCCTTCGTCGCGGCGTGGTGGCTCCTGCCCGACGGGGGCTACCGGCTCGCGTCGACCTTCGTGATGATGGGCGAGATCGCACCGGTGGCCCTCGCCTACCGCGCCACGGAGCGCACGCTGTGGTGGACGAGCTGCTGGCAGTGCCCGGGGGAGACCGGGCACGTCAGCGTGCGCGAGGACCATCACATCGTCATCGTGCAGGACTGAGCCGTCCCCGGCGCGGTAGATTCGGCGCATGGCCGAGTTTCCCCGCGACATCTACACCGAGCCGGAACCCGACGTGGACACGCTGAAGAACCTGGGGCCGCTGACGGGCATGGCCGGAATCTGGACGGGCATGGGCGGCATGGACCTGCACCCGTCCGCCGACGGGCCGGAGACCCAGGCGTTCATCGAGCGCATCGAGCTACAGCCCATCGACCCCCAGACCAACGGGCCGCAGCTCTTCTACGGGCTTCGCTACCACACGCACATCGTCAAGCCCGACGCCGTCGAGACCTTCCACGATCAGGTCGGCTACTGGCTCTGGGAGCCGGCGACGGGAGCGGTGATCCTCACGCTCGCCATCCCTCGCGCCCAGATCGCCATGGCCACGGGCAGGGCCGACCGGGACGCGAAGACGTTTCGCCTCGAGGCGGTGCGCGGCTCGCCGACCAGCGGGATCATCTCCAACCCGTTCCTCGAGTACGCGTTCAGGACGGAGCGCTTCACCATCACCGTCACCACCCACGACGACGGCACCTGGTCGTACGACGAGGACACGGTGATGATCGTCGCCGGCTCGTCCGAGCCGTTCCACCACACCGATCGCAACAGGTTGACCAAGGTCGCCGAGCCGATGCCGAACCCCCTGGCGCTCGCGGCTCGCTGATTCCTCCGAGGAGGCTCGTCACGGCGCCGACGACGAACCCTCCGGCTCCGGCGGCCGCCACACGAGCCACGCTGCACACCCCGGAACGACCCAGGCCGCCAGCGAGAGGATGACCACTCCGTAACCGTGGTGCTGGACGACGCTGCCGACGAGCGGGTTGACTACGATCGCGCCCAGCGACTGCACCGAGGCGATGACGCCGCCCGAGCCAGAGACCAGTTGCTGCGGCATACGCGCCACGGTGTCGCTCACCACGAGAGCCATGGCGGCGCCGCGGCCCGCCCCCGCGACGGACATCCCCACGAGCGCGACGAGGGGGCTCGGCGCCAGCGCCAGGACCACCATGCCGAGGGCGACCAGGAGCGCCGCGCAGGTGAAGAGAAGCCGCGGCGGCGAGTGGTCCAGCGGTCCGCGCCGGCGCGCTCGCCGGCTCGCGAGATCGCCGAAGAGCAGCGCCCCTGCGTCGTACACGACGGCGCTGACGACCAGGTAGGAGGCGAGGTCGGCCTGCACGAGGCCGAACTGGCGCACGTAGAACTTCGCCTCCCAGGCCTGGGCGAATGCGGACGCGGGGACGACCGCGACCAGGCCGACGAGGCCACGGAGCATGGCCGGGTGCGACGCAGCCTCGATCCTGCGGGCCGTACGCCCGGCCTCGGGGTGCGCGTCGAGGGCCGCGCGCGCCCGAGGCCTGCGGGAGAGCAGGAGCCACGGCGGGAGCCACAGCACCGCGACGGCGGCCGTGCCGACGAACCCCGCCCGCCACGTGAAGCGCGTGGCGAGCGCGATCGCGATGGGCGGCGCGATCATCGCGCCGATGGACGTGCCGACGAGCACCGTCGAGATCCCGCGCGCGCGGTCCGCCCGGGGGAGCACGCGCTGGACGATCTGCACGGACGCGGGGAACGAGGGCGACTCGCTGACGCCCAGCGCGAGGCGCAGCACGACGAGCGTGCCGACGGCGCCCACTGCGGGAACGGCGGAGTGGAGCCCGGCGACGACCGACCAGACGAGGATCGCCACCGGCAGCGTCCTGCGCGCGCCGAAGCGGTCCACGAGAAGGCCCGCGAATGCCCCTGCCAGGAGATACGCGATCGAGAACGCCGAGCCGAGCCACCCGTAGGTTGCGTCCGAGATGCCCAGCGCCTTCGTCACGGTCGGTGCGAGGACCGAGAACGCCTGCCGGTCCACGAAGCTGAGCGCCATCGCGAGGCTCGCCGCCGCGACGAGCGTCCAGGCTTCGGTTCGCGAGAGCGGTTCGCCGCGCGCGCTCACGGCACGAGCACCAGCTTGCCCACCGTTCTGCCGGACTCGATCGCCCTGTGCGCGCCGGCGACGTCCTCCAGCCGGAACTCCGTGATCGGCGGCGGCACGATCTTCCCCTCGTCCACCCACGCGAGCAGTCTGGCCATCGCCTCGATGAAGGAGCCCTTCTTCTCGAACAGGTAGGACAGGTTGAACGCGAGGATGCTCCTGTTCTCGTTGGTCAGCGCGAGCGGGTTGAAGCGGGGCGTGCGGAGGTAGTCGAGGGCGAGCTTGCCCCACCGGGGCCGCCCACCCTTGCGGGGCATCATCGTGTGGAAGCCGTAGATGACCAGACGGCCCGGTGAGCCGAGGTGCCGGTAGCTCCCGCCCAGGGTCTCGACCCCGTTGGCGTCGAGGACGGCGTCGTACCCCTCGGGCGCGTGGCGACGCGCCTCGGGCCAGAGCTGCTGGGTGCTCTTGTCGATCACGTGCGCCGCCCCCAGCGCCTTCACGGTCGCCGCCTTGGCGCTGACCCCGACGACCCCGACGACCTCGCACCCGGCGATGCGCGCGAGCTGCACGAGGGCGCAGCCCACGCCGCCGCCCGCGGAATGCACCAGCACCTTCCACCCCGCGCGCACGTTCGCCAGTTCGAACAGCGCGTAGTAGGCCGTGAGGAAGACCGCCGGAAACGTCGCCGCCTGCCTGGCGTCGAGCGCCGCAGGCACGCGAAACACCTGATCGCGCGGCACCGCCACGTGGGTCGCGTAGCCGCCGAAGCGCGTCACGGCCATGACGCGCGTGTCTGTCGTGAGGTCGGTCACGCCCTCGCCGAGGGCAGAGACCCTTCCGCAGACCTCGAAGCCCGGCGTGATGGGCCACCCGACGTACGTCTTTGCCGATTCGTACAGGCCCATCCTGACCAGGCAGTCCGCGTAGTTCACGCCCATGGCTTCGCTCCGGACGACGACCTCCCCGGGCCCGGGGATGGGGTCCGGGACGGTCTCGAGGACGAGGCGCTCGTACGAGCCGGCGCGGGGGACGGAGACGCGTCGCATGGAGTCCGTTCGCTTCGGGACCGGCCTCGACTCCGTGTCTCAGGTCGCCGCGGTGAGGGTGCTCAGGAGGTCGAACCCGCTCAGGATGCCGCGGAGCTCGCGGTGCTCGACGGCGAGCACGCGACGCACGCGCATCTGCACCATGTGCCCGGCCACGCGATAGAGGGGGGTCGACACGTCGAGGCAGATCGTCTCGTAGCTCATGACCTCCTCGACCGGCATGCGCTGCAGCTCCGGAGTCAGCGCGCGGGCCTTGACCGCCTCGAGCTGGGTGAACACGCCGACGGGAGAGCGGCCGTCCAGCACCACCAGCCCGCGCACGCCCGCGGCGGCGAGGCGGCCGATCGCCGAGTGGATGGACTCGCCCAGATCGACCGTCAGGACCGGCGCGCTCATCTGCTCGCGCAGCGGCTTCTCGATCTTCGCCGCGAGGACGGCCCGCGCGGTGTCCCGCGTGCTGAGGATGCCCACCGGCGTCCCCTCCCGGAGCACCACGAGCCGGTGGATCTGCTTGGTCAGCATGCGGGTCGCGGCGTCGCTCAGGGGGGCTGCGTCGTCGATCGTGATGACCTCCGACTCCATCACGTCACTCGCGACCGGCATCGCGTCTGGTGCCCCCTCGCCACGGGGACCGTGGAGGAGATCGCTCATCGACACGATCCCGCGCAGCTTCCCCGCGTGGTCGAGTACGGGGACTGCCGAGATGTCCCGCTCCTCGAGCGTGCGGCGCACCTCGTCGAGGGGGGTCTCCATCCGCGCCACGACCAGACCCTTGCTCATGTAGTCGCGTACCGGCCTGGTCCCGATCTTGGTCACGGTGTCCAAGCCCGCAGCATAGCTCACCCGCGCAGCAGCTCCTCGGGGCGCTTCAGTCGAAGGAGAGGGTCACGCTCGCACCCGCGTCCGCGATGCGCGCGTCGATGATGTCGAGCAGCGTCGAGCGCCGCGTGTCCACCCCGACCACGGCGCGCTCCGGGACGAGCGGTACTCCCGGCGTCTCCTCCCCCAGGGCTGCCCGGAGCCTGTCCAGGTCGAGCGCGCGGAGCGCCTCCACGAAGCGGCGAGAGAACCGGGTCACGTGCTCCAGCTGCGCGCGCTGGCGCGCGAGCGTCGCCTGCGCGGGCCACTCGTAGAACGCGCCGTCGTTGTCGACGAAGAGCACCTTTCCGGTGGCCTCGTCCTCGGCCACGTTGCCGCCGCTCCAGCGGTCCCAGTTCGCGGTGACGTAGTCGAAGGCGATCATCGTGGAGATGGTCGCGGCGAGCCCCCGCTCGTCGTCGGGGATGACGGCGTGTGCGTCGAAGAGCCACGGCTCCCAGCGCGCGCGCTCCCTCGGCTCCTCCAGCGGCAGGACGCGGTACCGCTCGATCCACGGGATGAGGGCGCCCCGGACACGGCCGTCGTCGTCCACCAGCCCCTTCTCGTCGAAGTCCCTGCGCAGCGCGCGCAGGTCGTCCGCAGCGAAGCTGCGCGGGATGGCGCGCGGGACGTTCTCCAGCCCCAGCGCCCTCGCCAGGCGGTAGGCCGCGATCTCCCCGCGGTAGCGGTGGTCTCCGAGCGGGAGCTTCGAGCGCGGCTTGAACGCGGCCACGGCTCCGCCCTCCAGCGTCAGCTTGAGCACGTAGGACGTGTGCCCGATGCTCTTCGCGCTCACCGGACGGGCATGGAGGTAGGGGTCGGGGTCGGTGGGCAGACCCGGGGCGGGGCGCGCGCTCTCCGCGGGCGGCGTCTGCACGGTCGCGGCCGCCGGGGACGACGACGCGTCGCGCTGCGCATCGTGCGGCTCCGGGCAGCCGGCCAGCAGCAGAACGCTACAGCACGCGCTCGCGAAGGAAGGTCTCGATGCGCGCATTCACGAGCTCTGGCTGCTCGATGGGGGTGACGTGCGTCCCGCTCGGGACCATGAGCAGCTCGCCACGGGGCAGGGCCTCGGTCATCGCCGTCGCGAGGAACGGCGGAGTGAAGGTGTCGCGCTCCCCGGCGACGACGAGCACCGGGACGTCGATCGAGGCCAGGAGATCCCCGGCCGTGTGCTCGCCCGCCGCGCGAAGCATGCGCAGGAACATGGGGAAGTCGACGTGCGTCATGTGCGCGAGGTAGGGGAGCATGTCCTCCGGGTGCACGCGCTCGGGGTCGATCTCGCCGGCCTTGAGGGCGATCTTCAGCGCCAGCTGGGAAGGGAGACGGCTCCACACCGCCCGCACCACGTCGGGCGCCTTCAGTGCGAGATCGAGCAGCTTGGGCAGCACCAGCTCGAGCACGGGGATGCTGTGGAAGGTGCTCGTCACGTTGCCGAAGCTGCCGCAGAGCAGCACCAGGCCCCGGATCCCCGCTGACCGCTGCCGGTAGGCCTCGAGCGCGACCTGGCACCCCATGGAGTGCCCCACGAGCACGCACGGCGGATTGCCCACGTGATCACGAACGGCGCCCAGATCGTGCGCGTGCGCGGCGATGTCGATCCGCTCGGGATCCGCGGGAAGGGCGCTGCGCCCGTGCCCGCGATAGTGCCAGTGGACCAGCGGGACGACCCTGGCGAGCTCGCCCCACACGTACTTCCAGATGAAGCCGTCGCAGAGGATTCCGTCGCAGAGGATGGCGTGCACGCTCCCGGGCCCGTGCCCCCCCGTCTTCGTTCGCACGAAGAGCCGCGTCCCGTCTGCGGCGAGCGCGAACGAAGTGGCGTCCTCCGGAGGAGGGATGGAGCTCAGCCGGCGTCCTCGTCCTCTCCGCCCTCCACGTCGTTGACGCTGGGGAGCTTCTTGATCTCGACGCGGGAGATCTTCCAGGCACGCTGCACGACCCAGGAGAGGGAACGGTCGAGCCGGGCCGCCTCTTCTTTGATCTCCTGGAGCATCGACTCGGGGAAGTAGAGACTCTGCTTGCGCTTGTCCGTCTTCGAGCCGGGCAAGTTGGGCATCGACTCCTTGTCATTGGTCGCCAAGGTGAACCTCCTTCGGGGGGCTCGCGTGAAAGGTGCGGGGGGACGCTGCGATGGCCTTCACGGGAGCAGAGGGATTGTCGGCTGCCTTACGCCGGGGATCAAGCTGAGCAAAGGTCCCACATCGCGATCGGCCTCATTGAGGCTAAGTTGCCCTCCTTATGCGAGTCACCGGCACCACGCGCTTTCTCGTCCTCCCACTGTGCGCCTTCGCAGGAGGTGCCTGTGTGACGGCCCTCGGCGGGGGCCCGAGGACCGCACAGGGAGACGCACCCTATGCCGCGGTGGAGCAGCTCGGCCGGGTGCTGGTGGAGGTCGAGAACGAGTACGTCGACCCCGTGGATCGCACGAAGCTGGTTGACGGTGCCATCAAGGGCATGGTCGCGGAGCTGGACCCCCACTCGAGCTACATGACGCCGGAGGAGTTCCAGACCTTCGAGAGCGACACCGAGGGGCAGTTCGGGGGCATCGGCATCGAGGTCGAGAACCGCAACGACCAGCTCATCGTGCTCGCGCCGATCGAGGGCTCGCCCGCCGAGCGGGCAGGGATCCTGAGCGGGGACCTCATCGTCAGCGTCGACGGCAAGGACCCCGGCAACGAGCCGCTCGACAAGCTGGTCAAGCGGCTGCGTGGCGCGCCGCGCACACACGTGAAGCTCGGGGTTCGTCGCGCCGGGGTCGCCGACGTCCTCTCGTTCGATCTCGTGCGCGAGGTGATCAAGGTCCCCAGCGTCTCGTCGAAGCTCCTCGAGGACCGCGTGGCCTACGTCCGGGTCAAGCAGTTCCAGGAGCGGACCCACGACGAGCTCCTGGAGGCCGCGGCGCGGCTGCGCACACGGGCGGGCGGCCCGCTGGCGGGCGTCATCCTCGACCTGCGCGCCGATCCCGGGGGCCTGGTCGACCAGGCCGCCGACGTGGCCGACGAGTTCCTGAACGAGGGCGTCATCTACACGGCGCGTCACCGCGACCAGATCGTCGACGAGGTCAAGGCCCGCTCCGGCGGCGCCTTCGTGCACGAGCCCCTGGTCGTCCTGGTCAACCAGTGGACGGCGAGCGCCTCCGAGCTCGTCGCCGGCGCCCTGCAGGATCACCAGCGCGGGGTCATCGTGGGGGAGCGCACCTTCGGCAAGGGCAGCGTGCAGGCCATCCTCTCGCTCCCCGGGGGCGCCGGCATGCGCCTCACCATCTCGCGCTACTACACGCCCAGCGGGCACGCGATCCAGGCCGACGGCGTCCACCCGGACGTCGCGGTGGAGCTGAAGAAGGACGACGGGGCGGTCTCCTACCGGGAGAAGGACCTGGAGGGCCATCTCGCGCCGCAGTCCGGCGGGAGCGGGGCGGAGAGCGCGCCGAAGAGCGTCGTGGTGGTGGACGGCGACGCCGGTACGAGCGCGCCGGAGCCGAGTGGCAGCGAGGCCAAGAACGTCCCCGACGACCCCGAGAAGGGGACCGACAGCGTGCTCAAGGTCGGCTGGACGGTGCTGCGAAAGCGGATGGCGAGCGCTCCGCCGTCGCGCTGAGCGCGTCGCGCGCGGCGGACGAGCCCGCGCGGAGGCCACTCTCCAGCGCCCTCAGCCAGGTGCGGTGCGCGTCCGCCACCATCTCTCCCGCCAGGTAGAGCCCGGGCGCGGCACGTCCGTCGTCGTCGACCAGCGCCCCGACGCGGTCCATCAGCGCGTCCGCGGTGAAGGGCCAGGCGAGCGACTCGGGCGGGATGCCGAACAGCGAGCCGGGGAGTTCCAGCGGCCGCCCGTGCGCGCCGAGCCGCACGCCCGGGGCCCGGAGCGCGAGGTGAAAGGGCTCGCGCGACCCCGGCGGCAGGACGGAGGCCTCCGCCGCGTCCCCCGGCGTGTACGCCAGTCCGCCGCCCACGAGGCCGCCCGCGGCCAGCACGACCGCCGTCGCCTCCAGCGCCGTCCCCTCGGCCAGGGCCACGCGCCACGGGCTGCCCTCGCGCTCGACGGCCGTCGCGCGCCCGCGGAGGTGCTCCACCTGCGCGGCGGCGAGCGCCCGGTCGCGGGCCCGCTCGAACCTCAGCCCGGAGGGACCCCCGGGGAGCCCGGCCGCCTCGCCGCAGGGCAGGCCCACGCGAGCCGAGAGCGCGCGCGCCCGCTCGCGCTCCACCCCGAGCGAGGGCGGCAGAAGGAGCGCGTCGAAGCGCGCCCGCGCGCGGCTCAGCGCCGCGCGCAGCCGCTCGGCGAGCCACCCGAGGCGGGCCTCGTCGTCGTGGCGCGCGGCGAAGTCGGCCGCCGGAAGGAGCCGCTCGTCGACGTGGCGCAGGACCGTCGCCTCCAGGGGCGTGAACCCGGCGCCCCACGCGCGCGCCAGGGCGGCGGCGTCCCAGTCCGGGCGGTCGCAGCGCACGACGCCGAGCCGTCCGCTCGCAAACGGGCGGAGGTCGAGCAGGGCGAGGTCGTGCCCGCGCGCCGGGCGCAGCACGCCCGCGGTGGTGGCGATGCCTGCGCCGGCATCGGGGACGGCGTATGCGTCCAGCGCCTCGAGCACGGCGCGCGTGGCGGTCGCCGGTGGCGGCCGGGGCAGGGCGGGGGTCTGCGCCGTCTGCGCCCAGGGGACGTCGTCGAGGGCGCCCGTCGACAGCGTCGTCGCCCCCGTGCCTCCATCGAGCAGGGTCACCCGGGCCCCGGCGCGCGCGGCGGCCAGCGCGGCCGCCGTCCCCGCGATCCCCCCGCCGACGACCAGGACGCCGCTCACGTCTCCCCCAGGGACGCGCGGGTGTGCGCCAGGGCGAGCGCTTCCTGGCGGGCCTGCTCGGGCCCCATCGCCACCACGCGGGTGCGGGCCTGCCGCACCAGGAACTCGCGCGCCATGACGAGGCCCTGGCTGGGCGAGAGACCGCGCTCCTCGGCCACGATCTGCCCGCACCGCGCTGCGCAGCGCATCCCCCCGCACGCGCCCAGCCCGAGGCGGGTGCGGCGCGCGACGTCGTCCACCGTGCACGCCAGCTCCTCGCGCACCACGTGCCGGACCTCGGCCTCCATCACCGGCTCGCAGGGGCAGATGACCTCCCGCTCGGCCGGCCTGCGCGCCGTCCTCTCCAGGATGCGCGACGCGATGGCGCCGTGCCGGTACACCACCCGGCGCACGGCCACGGGGGTCATCGCGTACCGCTCGGCCATGCCCAGGGCGTCGGGCACGCTCTCGCCGCCGGGCAGCGGGCGGATGTGCGTCGAGCAGGGCACGGCGGACTCGAACTCGCGCCTCGCGACCAGGTCCGAGAGCTCCTGGGCGAAGATGCGGTAGCTCGCCAGCTTGCCGCCGACCATCGAGTAGACGCCGGGCGCCCCGTCGCCCGCGTGGTCGACCACCTCGTGCTCGCGCGAGAGGGCGTCCTCGTTGGGGCCGTACGCGTAGAGCGTCGGGCGAACGCCCGCCCAGGTGCCGATCGCCCGGGCCGCGCGCACGCTCGGGAACACGCGCGCCACGCCCTGCACTAGGTAGCGGACCTCCTCGCTGGTGGCGTGCACGTCGTCGAGGTCGCCGTAGTAGTCGTCGTCGGTCGTCCCGATGACGCTCATGTTCTGCCACGGGTAGAGGAAGATCTGCCGGCCGTCGATCGTCTCGGAGACGATGCCGTAGTTGGTCACGCGCCGGTCGATGAAGACGTGGATCCCCTTGCCCGGGCGCACGCGCACGCGCTCCTGCGGGAGGCCGCCCAGGGCCGCGGTGATGGTCGTCCACGCTCCGGTCGCGTTGACCACCACGCGCGCGCACGCCCGGATGCGCTCCTGCGTCGTGCGGTCGCGCGCCTCGACCAGGTAGCGCGCGCCGCCGCTTTCGTCCTCGCCCGGCGTCCGCGCGACGCGCTCCACGGTGGTGTGCACGTGGACCCTCCCGCCGTGCAGGATGGCGTCGAGCGCGTTGAGGACGCACAGGCGCGCCCCGTCGATGCCCCACTCGTCGAAGCTGATGCCGCCGACGATGGAGCCCCGCAGGCCCGGCTCCAGGCGCGACAGCTCGCCCGGGTCGAGGCGGCAGTGCGGCTGGCCGTGCTTGAGCGGCTGGTAGTCGTCGTACGCGCGGAAGTACGCGTCGATGAGCTCGAACATCACCCGCGCCTGGCGGCTGCTCTTCACCGGCATGAGAAAGGGCATGCGAAAGAGCAGGTGGGGCGCGATGTGCTGGATGTAGCCGGAGTCGCGGCAGGACTGCTCGGTGACGTGGGGCGCCGACGAGAGGTAGCGCACGCCGCCGTGGATCATCCCGCTGGAGTTGCCGCTGGCCCCGAAGGCCAGGTCGTTGCGCTCGAAGAGGACGACCTTCAGCCCGCGCAGCGCCAGGTCGCGCGCGACGCCCGTACCGTTCACCCCGCCGCCGATGATGGCGACGTCGTACACGTCGGCGTCCGACGACGCCGGCCCGTCCGCGACCTGCATGGCGGCCCGCAGGGGGCGGATCGAGGGGGTCGGCTCGTCGGGCACGCTCACCGTCTAGCAAACATAGCGCGCCGCGTCGCGCCCGCGCGGCTACTCGCGGGCTTCCTTGCTGCTGCGCTTGGCCTTGCGCGCGAAGCGTTCGAGCTGGCCGTCGACCACGTCGAAGAGCTCGCGGTTTCCGTCCTGCTTGTGCTTGGCGACGCGCGCGGCGTACTTCGGCGCCTCCTCGAGGAAGAGGCGCAGCACGTCGGCCTCGATCTTCTCTGCCCCGAGGCCGTAGCCGAGCTCCTCCAGGTAGCGGGCGTTGAGGACCTGCTCGTACTGGTTTCGCACCGGGATGCTGAAGATGGGCTTGCCCAGGTACACCGCCTCGCCGATGAGCGACAGGCCGCCGTTGGCGACCACCGCGCGCGCGGCGGCGAGGTCCTCCACGAAACCGTCCTCGCTGAACTCCTTGAGCGTGCAGTTGCCCTGCTTCGCGTTCTTGCGCAGCCCGTACACCACGAACCTCGCGCCCTTCACGCGGTTCAGCTCGTCGACCAGCTTCGTGTCGCTGGCCGACGTCTGGTAGACGAGCACGTGGTCGCCGGGGTGGGCCTTCTTCTTCGCGTCGAGGATGGACTGCCGCAGGATGGGCGGCACGAGCGTGGTGTCCTTCTCGTACTTGGGCTTGATGGGTGGGTAGAAGAAGGTGGTGATGACGTAGTGATCGCAGGCCGGCAGCTTGGCGCGGATGAAGGCCTTGGTCAGCTGGTAGTCGACCTTGACGCCCTCCTTGGCGAACTTGCCCAGCTTGCAGCGGCTGATGATCTGCTGGTTGTCGATGGAGAGGACCGGTAGGCCGTGGCGCTTGGCGAAGAGGTAGGCGAAGGAGTCGAAGTCGCTGATCACCGCCTCCGGCCGGAACGCCGCCACCTTGTCGAAGTAGGCGTTCACGTTGGCGGCCACGAGACCCGGCGCGGCCAGGACGTTGCGCGCCAGCGTCCCGTCGCGGTCCATGCGGTTGTCGACGTACTTGATGGTGAGGCCCTTGATCTCCACCACGTCGCGGAAGGTCTTCGCCAGGAACGCGTGCGCCCGCCCGCTGACGACGATCTTCACCTCGTGCCCGGTGTCGACCAGGTGCTGGCAGGTAACCTTGCTCCGCGTCGCGTGCCCCATGCCCTCGCCCGTGACGCCGTAGAGGATCCGCATGGGAGGGGAGACTACATCAGCCCGGGCGGATGCGGCGGAAGAGGCCGGGGGGCCGCGCGACCCCGGCTCAGTTCTGGTGGTGATGGTGGTGCAGCAGCGACCTCGCCAGCTCGTGCACCGCCTCGGCCTCTTCTTGGGTCACCTTCCCGTCGGCGCACACCTCGTCGACCTTCACCTGGATCTGCGCGACGGCCGCCCGGAAGCGCGCCCGGTGCTCGTCCGCCCTGTCCGCAGGGAGCTGCTTGTCGGCGATGTGCTGCTCCATGCGCAACCGCGCCTCCTCGATGTGCCGGCTCACGCGGTCGCGGAACTCGGCGGCGGGCATCGGGAACTTGGGCTCGGCCTCGTCGTGCAGGTCGGCCGGCGCGGGCGGCTGCGCGTGCGCCGCGAGCGGCAGGGCGGAGGCGGCGGCCACCAGGGCCAGGGCGGCAAGCAAGCGGGTCACTCTCATAGTTTCCTCAGTGTGCTCCGGCCCCGGCCCCTGGCAAGCGCGGCGTCAGGTGCTCGTCTTCTTCCACCCGTCCAGCTCGGTCATGCGCGCGAACCACGCCTGGATGGCGGGGAACTCGGCGAGGGGCACCTCGGCCTGCCGGGCGTACATCAGCGACGAGGCGAGGGTCAGATCGGCGATGGTCAGGGCGGCCCCGACGACGAACTGCCTGCCCTCGAGGCGCTTGCTCAGCACGCCGGCGAAGCGGCGGAAGTTGCCGAGCGCCTCCTCGATCTTGCGGCTGTCCGGGTCGCCCAGCCCCATCATGCCCTTGAGGAGCCTCTCGAACGCCAGCGACGCGACGTGCGGCGAGAAGTGCGAGGCATCCCAGAACTGCCAGCGCGTCACGTCGGCGCGCGCCGCCTCGTCGCGCGGGAGCAGCCCCGACTCCGGCTTCTTAGAGGCCAGGTACTGCATGATGGCGCGCGACTCGGTGAGGACGAAGTCGCCGTCCACCAGCGTCGGCACCGCGCCGTTGGGGTTGAGCGCCAGGTACTCGGGGTTCTTGTGCTCGCCCTTGGCGAAGTCGAGCTTCTTCTCCTCGAGCTGGACGCCAAGGACCGCGGCGGTGAGCGTCACACGGCGAACGTTGGGCGAGAGCGGGTTCATGTAGAGCTTCATGGGTTCCTCCAGGGTGCGCCAGGAGGCGTCAGGATGGAAAAGACGTCAAGGGTGGCCGGGCGACCAGGGAAGGACGGTGGTCTGCCGTGCTTCGATGCGTCGCACCGGAGAGGTTTGGCGCACTGCAACCTTTCCCGGCGTCGTACCCGGAGAGGTTCGGCGCACTCCAACCTCTCCCGGCCTCGCGCCAGGAGGGATCCGGTCGAGATTATCCCCGCACGCGGATCGACCAGGTCAGCTTCGCGACGCTCTTCATCACGTTGGGGACGCGCTTGAACAGGTTGATGCTCGGCGGCCGCTTCTCGATGATGTGCACCGGGATCTCCCGGATGGCGATGCCCCCGCGGTCGGCGCGGATGACGAACTCGCTGGCGAACACGTCCTTGTCGACCAGGCACGCGCGCACCGTGTCGAGCAGCGCCTGCCGGCGGAAGGCTTTGAGGCCGTGCGTGTCCGTCCCCCGGAAGCCCAGCATGACCTTGAGCAGCGTCGAGTAGGCGACGCTCGCCACGTGGCGGAAGAGGGGACGCTCGTCGGCGGCGCCCGCCGCGAGCTTGCTGCCGATGACCAGGTCGGCCTCGCCCGTCTCCAGGATCTCGACCGCGCGCCGGTGGAAGTCGGTGTCGCAGAGGTCGATCTCGTCGCACAGCACCACGTCGCCCCGGGCCAGCAGGATGCCCTGCTTGAGGGCCTTGCCGTAGTTCGGCTCGCCCATGGAGATGATCTTCACCTGCCCGTCGCGCGGATCGCTGTACTTGGCGGCGAGCTCGTGGCCGATCTCGATGGTGCGGTCCTTCGAGCCGTTCTCGGCCAGGATGACCTCGTAGCTCCACCCCGTGGGCTTCAGGCGCTCGCGCAGGTCGACCACGGCGGCGTGGAGGATCGCCTGCTCGTTGTAGATGGGGATGACGATCGAGATGTGCGGATCGGCCGGCTCTGCGGCCGGTGCGGTGCGGGGTCGTTCCACGTTCGCTGCCACGGTTTGGGGCTCCACGTACACGAAAAGCTCCTCTAGTTCCAGCTTGCGACGAGGGCTCGTGCCTCGACGATGTTGTCCTCGATGGCGCAGTACGTCCAGCCGCCATACCGGCCGATGGACCACACGCCGTGCTCCCGCAGCACCGCGGTCACCCGCCTGTGCTCGGCCAGGGAGGCCTTGGTGATGTGCACGTAGGCCGGGTCGAGCACGACCGAGTGCTCGGCCACGAGGCGCTGCCCGGTCACCACCCCCTCCCGCTTCAGGTCCCGCAGCACCCGCTCGCGCATGGCCGCGACGTCGATGACCGCGTCGCGCGGGAAGCCGATCTCCACGTAAAGGCTCATCCGGTCGGCGTCGAAGATGTTGTCGTACCAGCCCACGCGGTAGAAGACGGTCTCGCGCGACGGGTAGTAGCACCAGTGCACGTCGTTCGGGCCCTTGGCGTCGAAGCCCAGGTTGAACACGAGCACCTTGTTGTAGGTCCACGCCGAGGCGTCGTGCGAGACCTGGCAGAGGGCCGCGAAGCGGTCGAAGGGGGCGCTGGAGACCAGGCGCTGGAAGGCGATCTCCCGGCGCGTCGTCCTCGCCACCTTGCGCGCGAGGTCCACCGAGACCAGCGACTCCTCGAAGGCGACGCCGCCGGGCCGCACCTCGCTCGCGATGGCCTTCACGTACTCGATGGCGCCCCCTTCCGGGTAGGTGAAGGTCGCGTTGTAGCTGGCGTTGGCCGCGTGCTTCATGTTGCGCACGATGTCGGTGAGGTCGGCGTGCGGGAAGAAGCGCCCCATGGCGTCCTTGTCGAGGGTGCCGAGGTCGCAGGCGTAGAGCTTCTCGTTGTAGGGGACGAGGAAGCGGTCGCAGATGCCCTTGCCGAAGCGGGCCTGGAGCATCTGCAGGAAGCTCTCCTCGGGCGGGGGCGGGCCCTCGCGCTTCACGTCGCTGGAGCGCGCGAAGTAGAGGTCGTAGAGGCACTCCACGAAGTCGTCCTTGGGGAGCTGGTGGATGTTCTTCTGAAAGGGGAAGTCCACCCGGCCGCCGCCGAAGGCGATGAACGACTTCTTCTCCACCACCCGCACGCGCTGCCCGGGCATGCGGTCGCGCAGCCACTGCTCGATCTCGGGGTGCTTGAAGTGGAAGAAGTGGCCCGAGTAGTCCCAGACGAAGCCGTCCTTCTTCACCGTCTTGCACCAGCCGCCGATCTCGCGGTCGGCCTCGAGCACGAGGTAGTCCCGGTCGCCGCGCGCCGACAGGGCGGCGGCCGTAGCCAGGCCGGTGATGCCGGCGCCGATGATGAGCGTGCGGACGGACTCCATGGGAGGAAGGTACGCCGTGAAGGTCGACTAGCGCACGGCCCCAACGGAGGGAGCCGGGCGCACATATCGCGGGTAGCTCCCTAGGTGCTTCACCAGCGGGCAGCGCTCGGCGAGGCGCACCCGGGCCCGGGCGACGTTCTCGTCGTCCCGGTGGCCCTCGAGGTCGGCCAGGAACACGTAGTCCCAGGGCTTCTCGCGGCTGGGGCGCGACTCGATGCGGGTGAGGTTGATGCCCTCCTCGTCCAGCAGGGCGAGCACGCGCATGAGGGCCCCGCGCCCGTCGCGCAGGCTGAAGGCCAGGGTGGTCTTGTCGTGGCCGGTGCGGGGGGCGTCCTCGGTGGAGACCATGACGAAGCGGGTCACGTTCTCGGCGTGGTCCTGGATGCGCTCGCGGAGGATGGGGACGCCGTAGAGCTCGGACGCGAGGCGGCTGGCGACGGCGGCGGCGCGCGGATCGGCGGCGGCCTCGCGGACGGCCGCGGCGGTCGACGTGGACTGGACGAGCTGCGCCCCGGGCAGGTTCTTCGCCAGCCACATGCGGCACTGCCCGAGGGCCTGGGGGTGGGAGTAGACGCGCTCGATGGCGGCGAGCCCGGTCGCCCGCGTGAGCAGGCACTGGGCGACCTCGAGCTCGAGCTCCGCGCGGATGAGGAGCTCGCCGTCGACCAGCGCGTCGAGCGCGTGGTCCACCGAGCCCTCGCTGGAGTTCTCGATGGGGACGACGCCGTGCTTCACCTCGCGGCGGGCGACGGCGTCGAAGACACCTTCGAGCGTCGTCGTCTCGATGTAGGTCGCGGCCAGGCCGAAGAGGCTGCGCGCCGCGGCGTGCGAGAAGGTCCCCTCCGGGCCCATGTACGCGATCTTCAGCGGCTCCTGCAGGGCCAGGCACGCGCTCATCACCTCGCGGTAGACGGCGCGGATGGCCTGGGGAGGGAACCGCCCGGCGCGGGCGGCGAGGCGGTCGAGGATGAGGCGCTCCCGCTCGGGATCGTAGGTGGGCAGGCTCGCGTCGCGCTTGGCCTGGCCCACCTCCGCGACCACGCGGGCGCGCTCGTCGAGCGCCTGGAGGATGACGTCGTCGAGGTGGTCGATGCGCTGGCGGAGGTCGTCGAGGGACACGGGGAAGGGGAGGGAGCGTAGCGCGAGTTTGACGCGGCGCATCTGTGCTCTGCGCCACTGGCGCCCGGCAGCGGGTGGGCGTAATGAAGCGAGCTTCATCGAAGGAGACGCATTGCCATGGCCGAAGGGTTGAACCGTGTGCTTCTGCTGGGAAACCTTGGAGCAGACCCGGAGCTTCGCGTGACCCCTGGAGGGCAGGCCGTCCTCAAGCTGCGCCTGGCGACGAACGAGAGCTACGTCGACAAGAACAACGTCCGGCAGGAGCGGACCGAGTGGCACCGCGTCACCGTGTGGGGCCGCCGCGCCGAGGCGCTGGGCAAGTTCCTCCAGAAGGGCGACTCGCTCTTCATCGAGGGGCGCCTGCAGACGTCGAGCTACGAGAAGAACGGCGAGAAGCGCTACTCGACCGACATCGTGGCGAACAACATCATCCTGGCCGGCGGCCGTAGTCGCGGCGAGGGGGCGGGAGCCCCGCGCGAGGGTGGCGGGGGCGGCGGCGGTCGTCCCCCCCGGTCCGGCGGCGGGGGAGGGGGCGGCGGCGGTGCCGAGGTGCCGTTCGACGACTTCGACCAGGGCGGCGCTCCGATGGGCGGCGGCGGGGGCGCGGGCGGCGGGGACGACGACATCCCGTTCTGAGACGGCCCTCCGGTTCCGGGCGGCTGACGACCGGGTGGGGGCGCCGAGCGAAGAGGCCTTGCGGAGTGGAGGGCTCGAGGCTAGGTTGCGCGACCCGCCATGAAGGAAGGCATCCACCCCGACTACCCCGCCTCGCGCGTCAACTGCGCCTGCGGCAACACCTTCGTCACGCGCTCCACGCGCGGCGACATGCAGATCGACGTCTGCTCGGCCTGCCACCCGTTCTACACGGGGACGCAGAAGCTCATCGATACGGCGGGCCGTGTCGACCGCTTCCGCAAGCGCTACGAGAAGAAGACGGTCCCCAGCAAGGCTCCGCCGGCCGACGCGGCCGCCGCCAAGCCGGCCGAAGCCAAGTAGGCGAGCTACACTCCGGGGCGATGTCTTCGACTTCCGTGACGCCGCGCCCGTACATCGGGGGTCAGGCGGTCCTCGAGGGCGTGATGATGCGCGCGCCCAAGTCGTTCGCCGTCGTCGTGCGGCGCCGCGACGGGTCGCTGCGCGTGCGCGAGCGCGCGATGAGGGACGGACGGCGAGGCATGGCCCGCTGGCCCCTCGTGCGCGGCGTGGCGTCGCTGGTCGAGTCGCTCCGTCTCGGCAGCGAGGCCCTGCGCTTCAGCGCCGACCAGATGGAGAAGGACTGGGCGGAGGGGGAAGGCAACGAGGGCAAGCAGGCAAAGCGCGGCGCCGGTGGACTCGGCGTCCTCGGCGCGTTCGGCCTGTCGCTGGTGGCGATGGCCACGGGTGACGACGGGGCTCCGGTGCAGTCGGGCGGGGGCGGCCGCAAGCTCGGCACCTGGCTCATGCTGCTCGTGGCCGTCGGGTTCTTCGTCGTCCTGCCCCAGGGGGCCGCCGCCGGCCTCAACCGCCTCTTCGGCCTGAACCTCGAGGTGCAGGCCCCGGCCTTCCAGGCCATCACCGGCGCGTTCAAGCTCGCGATCGTCGTCGGCTACCTGCTGCTCATCCGCCGGGTGCCCGACATCCGCCGCGTGTTCCAGTACCACGGGGCCGAGCACAAGACGATCAGCACCTACGAGGCCGAGGAGGCGCTGACGGTCGAGAACGCGCGCGCCAAGACGACCATGCACCCCCGCTGCGGGACCACGTTCCTGGTCATGGTGGCGCTGGTCTCCATCCTGGTCTTCATCAGCATCGGGGCGGCGCTCCCGCGCATCCACACGGGGAGCACGCTGCTCGACAACGGGACGTTCCTGCTCGAGAAGCTGCCCTTCCTCCCGGTCATCGCGGCCCTCACCTTCGAGCTGCAGCGCTTCTTCGCGCGCTACTGCACGACCGGCCCGCTCCGCGCCCTGCTGTGGCCCGGCTTCCTGGTGCAGAAGATCACCACGGCCGAGCCCGACGACGACCAGCTCGAGGTGGCCCTCGCCAGCCTGCGCGTGACGCTCTTCCGTCAGGAAGAGGGGCAGACCTCCGAGGTGAACGACGACGTGGCCTTCCCCAGCTACGACGCGCTGCTCGGCGCCGAGCGTCTGCGCCCGGCCGCCTGATGCGGCTATGCTAATGGGGCAGCCTCCATGCTCCCCATCGCCAAGCTCGAGCAGCTGATCCGCCGCTACGGCGAGCTCGACGAGCTCCTCTGCAAGGCAGAGAACCTGTCCGACCGCGCGAAGCTCCAGAAGCTCAACAAGGAGCGGAGCGACCTCGCCCCGGTAGTCGAGGCCTTCTCCCGCTACCAGGAGCTGGAGCGCAAGATCCGCGACGACGAGGAGGCCCTGGTCGACCCCGAGCTGCGCGAGCTGGCCATGGGCGAGCTGCCTGGGCTGCAGAACGAGAAGCTCGCGCTCGAGGGCTCGATCCAGCTGCTGCTCCTGCCGCCCGACCCGAACGACAAGAAGAACACCATCCTCGAGATCCGCAGCGGCGAGGGCGGGGAGGAGGCGGCGCTCTTCGCGGCCGACCTCTTCCGCATGTACTCGCGCCACGCCGAGACCAAGGGGTGGAAGATCGAGATCCTGTCGCAGAGCGAGAGCGCGACGGGCGGCATCAAGGAGTGCATCGCGCTGGTCAGCGGCAAGGACGTCTACTCCCAGCTGCGCTTCGAGGGCGGCGTCCACCGCGTGCAGCGCGTGCCGGCGACGGAGACGCAGGGCCGCATCCACACGTCGACCGCGACGGTGGCGGTCCTGCCCGAGGCGGACGACGTCGAGGTGCACGTCGAGGAGAAGGACCTGGAGATCAGCATCGCGGCCAGCGGCGGGCCGGGCGGCCAGGGGGTGAACACCACCAACAGCGCCGTGCAGATCCTCCACAAGCCGAGCGGCATCATCGTCAAGTGCCAGGACGAGCGCTCGCAGCTGAAGAACAAGGCCAAGGCCCTCAAGGTGCTCCGCGCCCGGCTGCTCGAGGTCGAGCGGGAGCGGCAGGACAAGGCCGAGGCGGCGACGCGCAAGAGCATGGTGTCCACCGGCGAGCGCAGCCAGAAGATCCGCACCTACAACTTCCCCCAGAACCGCGTGACCGATCACCGCATCCGCCTGACGCTGAACAAGCTCGATCGCATCATCGAGGGGGACCTCGACGAGCTCGTGACGGCGCTGCGGACCAGCTACCAGGCCGAGCGCCTGCAGGACGCGGGGGTCACGGTCGCGAACCCGAGGGCCGCCGTGCACGGCGACGGGGCGGACGCGGAACCCTGATGTACGCCGGGGTCGAGCGCGACGCGCTGGTCGTGGGCATGACGCTCGTCCCCGCCTTCGTGTCGCGCAACCGGAGCTTCGCCCTGTTCGAGGACCCCGAGGTGCGGCGCGCGCGCAAGCGCTCGGCGCTGCTGCGCGGCATCGTGCGGCAGCTGGCCGGGTCGCACGGTCACGTGGAGGGCGTGGCGGTGGCGCGCTCCATAGACGCGTGCGAGCTGCGCTACCGGGTCCCCGCGCTGCGCATCGACCGCCGCGCGCTGCTGTCGGACCTGGAGCTGGCGTGCGTGCGCTACCTCGCGGGTCGCGCCGGGGTGCCGGGGCTGCACGCCAGCGAGGACGACCGGGCGCACATCGAGGCGGCGCTGAAGCGGCTGGCCGCGGGGCTGCGGCTGGCCGAGATCGACGCGACCGTGTGAGAGCGGTCAGCTCCCCACGAGAACGTCCCTCCGCCCCTCGTCGAGCCAAAGGCTCGACGAGGGGCGGAGCATTAGAAAAGCGTCTGCTGCGGAGGCTCGCTGCGCTCGAGGCACCGCGCGTCGTCGTGGCGCGGATCGTTGACGTAGGCGCTCACCGGGTAGAGCACAAGGTCCGGCGTGTGCGTGGCGTGGAGCAGCGCGGACACGTCGCCCTGGCGGCCGTCGAGCCACCGGTCCCAGGTGTCCTTCTCGAGGACTACGGGCATGCGGTCGTGGACCGCGTCGACCGGGGGGCGGGCGGGCTGCGTGAGGATGGCGCACGACTCGACCACCTCGCCGTCCTTCGACGCCCATCGGTCCCAGATGCCGGCGAGCGCGAAGGGGGCACCGTCCGGGCGGCGCAGGAAGAACGGCTGGCTCTTCTTGCTGCTCCTGGCGGCGCCCTCGCCGCCGTCGTGCTTCCACTCGTAGAAGCCGTCGACCACCACCAGGCAGCGCCTCTTCCTCAGGGCTTCGCGGAAGGCCGGGCTCGTGGCGACGGTCTCCACGCGGGCCAGCGCGAGGCGGTGCCCCACCCTGGCGTCCTCCGCCCAGGAGGGGACCAGGCCCCAGCGCAGGAGCTCCATCTTCCGGCCGCCCGTCCGCACGACGCGCACCACGGCGAGGGGCTGGGAGGGCGGCACGTTGTAGTGGGGCACCAGGCGCGGGACCTCCTCGAGGTCGAAGATCTCGCGGAGGTCCTCGGGCGACGCGGTGAGCGCCGTGCGGCCGCACATGCAAAGGCGAATGTACCTTGGTAGGCTCGCGCCGCCATGTCCACCGCCGGCTGCCTCTTCTGCAACATCGTTGCGGGGAAGATCCCCGCGAAGCACGTGCTCGAGAACGAGCACGTGGTCGCGTTCGAGGACATCCGCCCCGTCGCGCCCAGGCACGCGCTGGTGATTCCCAGGAAGCACGTCCCGGGAGTGCACGAGGCGACGGCGGAGGACGCCACCCTGCTGGGCCAGGTGATGCTCGCGGCGCGCGACGTCGCGGAGAAGCTCGGGCTGGCGGAGAGCGGCTACCGCCTGGTCGTCAACCAGGGGCCCGACGCGGGCCAGAGCGTCTTCCACCTGCACTGCCACGTGCTCGGCGGGCGCCCCCTGGGCTGGCCGCCGGGCTGATCACGCGGGGGGCGGGACGGCTCGGGCGATCGCGTCGAGGAGCGCGCGCTCGCCGTCGGACACCGGGGGACCGCGGTCGTGCGCGAACGCGGGCGCCGTGGGCCGGGTCGCGTCGCGCCGGTGCACGCGCATCCACGCCCGGTCGATGCGCCCGAAGCGGTCCCCCGCGCCGACGAAGAGGGCCGTCAGATCGGGCCCCACGGCCCTCCGCGGGGCGGGGCGAATCACGAGCGGTCGGCCATCGTGCAGCGTGGCGTCCAGGCCCGCGAGGAGCTGATCCGCGGGATCGAGCCAGCGATCGCGCGCGCCCGGCGCGCCGCGCGCGAGCCAGTCACCGAGCGTCCCGGATGGGAAGGGCGCGAGATCGAGGGTGAGCCCGGCGCGCTCGAGCTCGCGCTCCACGACCCCCAGCTCCGTCGTGGCCTCGACGCCGGCGAGCAGGCTCTCGCCGTCGAGGACGAACGGCACCGGGAAGGGGCCGGAGGAGACCCGGAAGGAAGCCCCGCTGCGGGGCGCCGGGTCGACGACCCCACCTGGGGAACGGGGCAGCGAGCTAGAGGGCACGAGGTTGCCCGGGTTGAGGATGCCGGCGGGGTCGAAGGCGCGCATGAGCGAGTGCACCACGTCGATCCCGTGCCCCAGCTCCGCCGGCAGGCGCGGGGCCTTCGAGCGACCGACCCCGTGGTGGTGCGCGAGCGTCCCCCCCGCCTCGACCGCGGCGGCGAGCGCGGCCTTCCACGCACGGTCGTAGGTGGCGGCGCACGCCGCGTCCCAGCCGAGCTCGCGCACGAGGCCCGGGTCGGCGCTCCCCGCGAACGAGAAGTAGATGCAGCACCCGTCGGGGTAAGCGTGGCTGAAGTGCGCCATGACGAACACGTGCTCGCCCAGCGCGCGCCGCACCCCCTCGTAGAGGTCGTCCAGCCTGGACCAGCGCGCGGCGACCTCCATCGTGTCCACGAAGGCGCCGTCGGCGAACACGGGCGCCTGCCGGTAGCTCACGGAGTAGCGGTGCGCGAGCCAGCGCCGGGCCGGGGTCTCGCCCTCCCAGACGCCGCCCATCGCCTCGCACAGGCCGCGCGCCTGCTCGAGCTCGCGCTGCGCGCCCTCGCCGCCCCCCTCGAAGATGACGACCAGCATCGCGCCGCCCAGCGCCCGCGCCGCGACGCGCGAGTGGAGGAGCTCGTTCAGGGCCCCCGGCCTGCGCAGGACGGCGCGCAGGGCTGCTCCGCCGAGGCCGCCGCGGGACCGCCGGGTCGGCGCGCGCGCCGCGGTCGGTCGCTTCACGCCGCCCTGCTTGGCGACCATCGCGTCGAACGGATCGTAGAGCCGCGAGACCGTCGGCCGCAGCCCCGACTGGAAGAGCGCGCGCATCGCCTCCCAGCCGTCCCGCGTCGCCGGGAAGGACCACGCGCCGAACGCGCGGCTCGCCGGCGCGGGGTGTAGGCGCAGCTCGGCGCTGGTCACGATGGCCATCGTCCCCTCGCTGCCCACCACCAGGGGGACGAGATCGGGCCCGCCCGTGCGCCGCCGCAGCCGCACCACCTCCCCCTCGCCCGTGACGCACTCGAGCGAGGCGACCATGTCCTCGATCTTCCCGTAGGCCCCCGAGCACTGCCCGGCGCTGCGGGCGGCGATCCAGCCGCCCACCGTGCTGCACAGGATCGAGGACGGAAAGTGACCGAGGGTGAGCCCCGCGAGCTCCAGCGTCTGCTCGAACGGGACGCCCATGTGGCCCGCCTCGACCTCGACCCGCGGCGCGCCGGGGTCGAGCTCGCGGATGCGCGAGAGGCGCTTGAGGTCCACGACGACGACGTCCTCGCGGGGCGCGATCCCCGCGCACACGCCGCTCCCCGCGCCGAAGGGGACGAGCGCGACGCCCCGCCCGCACGCCCAGCGCACCAGGCGCGCGACCTCGTCGGTCGAGGAGGGCCACGCGATGGTCGCGGGCCTGTGCCCCGCGGGCTCGCCCGCGCGGACGGCCAGGTGGTGCCGGGGCCAGAGGTCACGCGCGTAGGCGACGCGGTCCGCCTCGTCGCTGCTCGTGCGCAGCCCGGGCAGCACCCGCGAGAGCTCCGGGCCCAGGTCGACCATGGCTCCTCACTCTCCCTGGTAGTCCGCCGCGCCGGCCAGCATCAGCTGCGAGGCCGGTCCGACGAACCACGCGTGGAGCGAGTCGGCGCCCGACGCCCAGAAGCAGTACGGGCGCGTGGGGCTGCACACCATCTCGGCGCAGTGCGCGCCGAGCCCCCGCACGTCGTCGGCGCCGAGCTTGGCCGCCGTGACGACCTTCGGGCGCCAGGTCGGCATCCCTGGCTGGTCGAAGAGCAGGACGCGCGCCCCCGGGGCGGCGACCCGGCGAAACCCGGCGGGCGTGCTCGCCGCCGACAGCACCCGGCAGGCGTCCTCGCGCGACACGCCGCCGCGCTGCAGGCTCGTCGCCGCCTGCGCCGCGGCGGGAGCGTCGGCGGCGTCCATCGTCGCCAGCGCGGTCGCCACGTCGGCCTCGACCGAGGTGGCCTGGACCGACGCGGCAGGCGCCAGGAAGACCTGGGTCCAGCCGACGGGCGAGCCGTCGGGGCGCTTGCCGCTCATGCGGATCACGACGTCGGTGCGCCCGTCGCCGTCGACGTCGGCGAACGCGCTCTCCCACCGGGCCTCGGCGGCCTCTGCGCGGACCGAGCCCGCGTCGACGGGGAAGACGCGCGCCGCCGCGCCCTCCTGCGTGGCGATGACGGGCGCGTCGGGCGTGAGGTCGGTGAGGCCCACGCCGATCGTCCCGCCGCCCGCGGTCAGGGGGGCCTCGCCCAGCACCTGCTTCACCTCGCGCGCCCGCGCGTGCAGCAGAGACTCGGTGGCCGTCGTGTCCGCGCTGGCCTGGACGACGCGGGGCGCGGCGCCCGAGGGGCCGCGGGTGAGCGGCGCGTCCTCGATGAGCGCGCGGATGACCCAGCGCCCTCCCTGCACCACGAACCGGACCACGGCCCGGCCCGCGTCGGTCCACGCCTCGCAGCTGTCGGCTCCGCAGGCCTGCGTGGTGAGGGCGGCGCGCACGACGGTCAGGGCGCGCTCCGCCAGCGGCGAGGGGTCCGACCCCTGCCCATCGAGGTGCCCGACGTGCTGGACGAAGGTCGACTGCCAGGCCACGCCCACCTCGGCCCCCTCGGCGGCGAGCGTGCGTACGAGCGTGGCGGTGGAGGTGCTCGCGGCGCGCAAGGTCGACAGCAGCGCGACGGCGTTGCGCTCGGTCGCGCCCGCGGCGGCGGGGGCGGCAGGGGGGTGGGCGACCCGCGCGGCCAGGTCGCCGACGTCGTGGACGTCCGCCAGCGCGAGGGGCGAGGCATCGAAGGCCGAGGCGTGGGGGCCGCTGTCGATCCAGGCGGCTCGCAGCCCCGCGGGCTGGTCGAGGACCCCCACGCTCTCGAGCAGGACGTAGGCCACGCCCGCGTCGACCAGGCCGCCGACGACGCGGACGCCGGTGGGCCAGCGCTCCACCGCCTCGACCTGGGAGCTGCCATCGGGGCCGAGGGTCACGCGCCACGCACCCAGCGCCACGTCGTCCGTCCCCACGAAGGCGAGCCAGCGCTCGCGGCCCTGGCCATCGCGCGGCAGCGGGATGGGCTGCGCGTGAGGAGCGCCGCGGCCCTTCAGCGCATCGGCGAGCGGCGGCGACCAGACGGGCGGCGCCGGCGGGGGCGCCGCGACGGCGGACCCGGACGGAGCGGCGCTCGCAGGGGGCGGCGTCGGCGCGCTGGCCGGCGGGTGGCCGCACGCGAGGCTCGCCAGCGCGACGGCCGCAGTGGTCGAGAGGAGCGCGCGCAGCCGCATGTCCCGCGTGTATCAGCGCCGGCACACGCGGTCGAGCCTCGTGCTATCTGCACCGGCAAGGAACGCCCCGCACCGATGCCGCCCATGTCGACCAGCGCCTTCCGAACCGACCGGCCCTTCCTCGACGCCGTCCGGGCCTCCGTGCTCGTGGTCGACGGCGCCATGGGGACCCAGCTCTACGAGCGCGGCGTCCTCTACAGCGCGTGCTTCGAGGAGCTCAACGTCTCGCGCCCCGAGCTGGTGGGCAAGGTGCACGAGGACTACCTGCGCGCCGGGGCCCAGGTCATCGAGACCAACACCTTCGGCGCCAACGCCCTGAGGCTCGAGAAGTACGGGCTCCAGTCGCGCGTGCACGAGCTCAACGTCGCCGGCGTGCGGGTGGCCCGCGTCGCGGCGGGCAACCAGGCCTACGTGGCCGGCGCCATCGGGCCCAGCGGCTACTTCCTCGGCGAGGCCAGCTCCGGCGACCTGGCCAAGGTGAAGGCCGTGTTCGCCGCCCAGGCGCACGCCCTGGTAGAGGCCGGCGTGGACGTGCTGGTCGTCGAGACCCTCCGCCAGACGCCCGAGCTGCGGGTGGCCATCGAGGCGGCGGTGGGCGCCGCGGGCGGCCTTCCGGTCGTCGCCAGCGTGTCCCTCGACGAGTCGGGGCGCATGGCCGACGGCACGGAGGCCGAGGAGATCGCCCGCCTCGCCAGGGAGTGGGGCGCCAGCGTGGTCGGCGTCAACTGCTCGGACGGCCCCATGTCGGTGCTGGCCGCGGTCGAGAAGATGGTGCCCCTCGGGCTGCCCGTGCTCGCGGCCCCAAACGCCGGTCTCCCGCGGCGGGTCGACGAGCGCATGGTCTACGTCTCCACGCCCGAGTACTTCGGTGTGTACGCGCGCCGGATGATCCGCGTCGGCGTGCACCTGGTGGGCGGGTGCTGCGGGACGACGCCGGAGCACATCCGGCGCATCGCCGCCGCCGCGCGCATGGCGAGCGCCGGGGGGGAGAGCGACGTGCGGACCGAGGACGAGCTGTCGCGCGCCGACACCACCGGGGTCGTGCCGGCGATCCTCCCCGGAGCGCTGCAGCCGGTCCCCTTCGCGCAGCGCAGCGCCCTCGCGGCCAGGGTCGCGGCCGGGCGCTTCGTCGTCTCGGTGGAGGTGAACCCCCCCGTGGGCCTCGATCCGTCGCGGGCCGTGGCCGCGGCGAAGATGCTGAAGGAGGGCGGGGTCGACGCGGTGAACATCGCCGACGGCGCGCGCGCCCAGGCTCGCATGAGCAACCTGGCCCTCGCCGTGCGCATCCAGCGCGAGGTCGGCCTCGAGACCATCGTGCACGTGTGCGGCCGCGACCGGAACCTGCTGGGGACGCTCGCCCACCTGCTCGGGGCGCACGACCTCGGCCTGCGGAACCTGGTCATCATCACCGGCGACCCGCCGAAGATGGGCGACTTCCCCGACGCGTCGGCGGTCTACGACCTCGACTCCATCGGCATCCTCAAGCTCGCGGCCCGCCTGAACCACGGCGTCGATCCCGCGGGCAAACCCCTGGGCGGGACCACGCGCTTCGTGCTGGCCACCGGCGCGGAGCCGGCGTCGCTCAACTACGCCCGAGAGCTCGCCCGCCTCCAGGAGAAGAAGGCGGCCGGCGCGGAGCTGGTGATGACCCAGCCGGTGTACGACCCGCGGGCGCTCGAGCGCTTCCTCGACGACTGCGCGCCCCTCGGGCTCCCCGTGCTCGTGGGGCTCCTGCCGCTGGCGAGCCATCGCAACGCCGAGTTCCTCCACAACGAGGTGCCCGGCATGCAGGTGCCCGACGCGGTGCGCGAGCGGATGCGGAGGGCCGGGACCGGGGCCGCGGCGCGCAAGGAAGGCGTGGCCATCGCGCGGGAGATGCTCGCGGCCGTTCGCGGGAGGATCGCCGGCGCCTACGTGATGCCGCCGCTCGATCGCTACGAGCTCGCGCTCGAGGTGGTCGACGGCTTCCTGGAACCACGATGACCCGGGCGTGCCTCCTGCTCGTGCTGCTCCTGCCGGCGTGTCACCGGGGGCAGGACACGGCGGGGATAGCCGATGCGATGGCGTCCGCGTCCCCGGTGGAGGCCGCCGCGCCGGCCCCCGCGGTCCTTCCGGCCCGCTGTCACCCGGCGGGCAGTGGCGTCGCCATCGCCAGCCCCGAGGAGCTCGAGCTGGGCGACGAGGTCGCCCTTGACGATGGATACGCCGTCAGCCTGGTCCACCGCACCCCCGCGGGCCGCATGATGGGGGTCGCGCTGGTGGACAGGGACGTCACGGCCGCGCGCGTGGTCGACCTCGCGGTCACGCTCGGCGACGCTTCGCCGCCGCACCTGCTCCGCCGGGGGAAGGAGCTGCTGGTCGCCGGCCAGGCGGTGACGAAGAGCGGCAGCACGCGCGAGCTCGCGGTGCTGGCGCTGGACGCGAGCGGCGCGGCCAGGCCGCTGGCCACCATCCCGCAGCAGCGGGACGACTCGCTGGCCTTCGATCTCGGCGCGGGGCTGGTGGTGTGGGACGAGGCGACCGCGGGTCTCGCGCCGCGCGGGGTCATCCGCGTGGCGGAGCTCGGGGGCGACCATGGCGGGGCTCCGCACGACGTCTCGCCCCCCGAGTCCGACGCGGAGATGCCGAGGCTCGCGGCGGACGGCGCGGGAGCCTTCGTCCTGTGGGTCGCCCGTCGCCCCGAGCCCGCCGTGGCGCTCGACGCAGGTCTCCCGGCAGCTGCCGAGGCGGTCGGCGAGGCGCGGACCAACTCGTGGCTCGAGGGGGTGACGGTCGACGCGGCCGGGATACCGAGCGGGCCCGTGCGGCGACTCACGCCCGCCTCCGGTCACGTCTCTGCGTACGACGTCCAGGCGCTCGCCGGGCCCGGGCGTCCCTCGCTGCTGGTCGTCGCGCGTGATGATGGCGAGGCCGTGGATGGCTCGGGGGGATCGTTGCTCCGCGTCCGCCTGCGCGAGGACGGCGTCGACCCTCCGCTGGGTCTGCCGGGCGACGGCCTCGGTCGGGGAGCTCCTTCCCTCGTCGACGGGCCGCTCCCCTGGCTCGCGTGGATCGGTCCCCACGAGGAGCTGCGCCTGCTGCCGCTCGACGCCGCAGGGGGGCCGGTCGGTCCTCCGAGCGCCGAGCCGCTCCTCGACGACGCGCTCCCCCTGGCCATGTTGGGCGGGACGCGCTTGCTCGCGGCGTTTCCGGGCGACGCCGTCGCTCCGCTGCGGCTCTTCACGTGTGATCGCTGATGGCGGCGCTTCCGTCGGGCGCCCCTTTCGACTACCTTTCCGGCGTGGCATTCGCCGCCCGACCTCGCGCCCCAGCCTCGAACACGCGGCGGGGATGCGTGAAACGGGCCCATAGCTCAATCGGTCAGAGCCCCCGGCTCATAACCGGGTTGTTCCTGGTTCGAACCCAGGTGGGCCCACTGGGCCATGCACGAGCCTGGCGACCGGGGACAGTCGTACCGGCTCCCGGCGGCGCGCCGCCTCACCTTCGCCTAATTCCTCAGCCTGCGCTATGTACCCCCCTACCCCTTCTTCCTCGCTCCGGAGTCACGAATTGAGCATCCCCGAACAGATTCGCGCCCTCGAGAAGCTCGCGCAGATTGACGCTGAACTCAAAGAACTCACCGACCAGCTGACGCAGGAGCGCTCGACGCTCGACGGGCTCAAGTCCGGCATCTCCAAGTTCGACGACAAGCTCTCCGCCGACCGCGCCGGTCTGGCCGCGATGGACAAGACCCGGGGCGAGCTGATCCAGGACGTGCGGAACATGAACCAGCAGCTCGAGCATTCGCGCGAGAAGCTGTCCCGCTCCCGCACCGAGCGCGAGTCCAACGCCGCGCAGCGCGAGCTGGAGGAGCTGAGGAAGCTGGTCCGGGACCGCGAGGAGGAGATCGGCAAGTTGACCGCCGACGCCGACGCGGCACGGCAGCAGATCGAGGCCACCGAGGCGGACCACAAGAAGCTCGCCGACGAGCTGGCGGCCCGCGAGGGGGACATCAGCGCGAAGCTGGGCGACGTTGATGGGAAGGCGCAGGCCAAGAAGATCGAGCGCGACGCGGCGGCCAAGCAGCTGCCTGTGCCGCTCTACAAGCGGTACGAGACCATCCGCTCCAAGCGGGGGACGGCCATCGCCCAGACCAGTGACGGCACCTGCAAGGCCTGCCACATGTCCCTGCCTCCGCAGATGTTCCATCGCCTCCGGCGCGAGCCCGTGCTCGAGCAGTGCCCCTCCTGCAACCGCATCATCTACTTCGCGGCCCCGCCGTCTGCGGCGGATGCACCGGCACGAAGCTGAACGGACGTACGCCTCGAGGCGCGGGGAGCTGACGCGCAGCGCACTTTCGCTGGGGTGGGTACGCGCGATACGCTCGGACGGGTCGCTTTCCGTGCACTCACCGCGATGAACACATGAAGAGCTGCCCCGTCTGCCAGCGCAGCTTCCCGGACGACGCGGGCTTTTGCCCGGCGGACGGCACGCCGCTGGCATCGGCCAGCATGGCGCCCGTGGCCCCTTCGGCCGACGACCCGAGGCTCGGGACCCGACTCTGCGGGCGCTACGAGATCCGCCGGGTGGTGGCCGACGGCGGCATGGGCCGGGTGTACGAGGGCATCGACAAGCAGACGGACTCGCGGGTCGCGGTCAAGGTGCTCCACGACGACGTGTCCAAGGACGACGTCGCCCTCGAGCGGTTCAAGCGCGAGTACGAGATCAGCGCGCTGCTGCCCCACGAGCACATCGTCAAGGTGCTCGACTTCCAGCGCGACCTCGTCTCGTCGACGTGGCTGCTGGCGATGGAGTTCCTTGACGGGGAGGAGCTGCGCTACGTGCTCAAGCGCGAGAAGGTCCTGCCGCCGGAGCGCCTGGTGCGCATGATCGCGCAGGTCGCCATCGGCCTCGACGAGGCCCACGCGCGGAGCTTCATCCACCGCGACCTCAAGCCCGACAACGTCTTCCTCTGCGGTACGCGCGAGGGCGACAACGTCAAGCTGCTCGACTTCGGCTCGGTGAAGGACCAGAGCGGCAACCGCAAGAAGCTCACCGTGCTCGGTACCACCATCGGCAGCCCCTACTACATGTCGCCCGAGCAGGCGCAGGGGCTCGACACCATCGACGCGCGAGCGGACGTCTTCGCCCTCGCCGCCGTCATCTACGAGTGCGTCACCGGCGAGGTTCCGTTCACCGGCAACAACGGTCCTTCGATCCTCCTCGCCATCATGACCAAGGACCCCGTCCCCCCCAGCGTCAAGGCCGCCGGCGCGAAGTACCCCGTGCCGCCGGGGCTCGACGACGTCCTGGAAGCCGCGCTCGCCAAGAACCTGAGCATCCGGACGAAGTCCGTCGGCGCGCTGGCCGACGAGGTGGGGCACGCCTACGGGCTGGCCGGGGACCACCTGCTCTGGGCGACCACGCCGCAGCAGGAGCTCGCGCGGCAGATCGCCGCCAGTCTCTCGCGCATCATGGCGCCCAGGGTCGTCCCGCTCGGAGTGGCCGAGGATCCCTTCACGACGCCTCCCGTTCCGACGACGCTCCCCATGGGGCACGGCCAGCCGTCGTACGACACGGACGCGCCAGCCGGCATGCCAGCTGGAAAGCCAGGCTGGCTCCTGCCGCTCGTGGTCGGGCTGCTCGCGCTGTTGGTCGGCGGCGCGGTCACGCTCGTCGTGATGATGCACTGATTCCGCAGGCGTCTCCCCGTCAGCGTCGCTCGCGCCGCTTGAGCGCCAGCCGCTCGGCCGCCGTCAGGGGTCGCACGGTCGGTGCAGCCGGTGCAGCGGGAGGGGGGGACACCGTCGGAGCCGCCGGCGTGGGCTCCGCCGTGCGCGCGTGCAGGGCCGCAGGCGGAGGACCGGGCGTGAACGGGAGCGGAGCGGAGGAGAGATCGCGCGCCGTACCCGCGTCCCGCTGGCGTCGCGCGACGATGGCGTCGCGCAGGCGCTGCTGCTCTTCGCCGGCGATCGCGCGGACACGCGCGGCCTGGGCGGCCTGCTCGGCGCGCCGCTTCGCCGCCTCCTCGCGCCACGCCCTAGCCCGGGTCGAGACGACGGCCACGACGTCGGGCACGCCCAGGCGCCGCGCGGCCACGGCCAGAAGCATCGCCAGGGCCGAGGAGAGCGCGAGCCAGGGGAGCAGCGAACGGTACGCGAACCGGCGAGCGGCCCGATCGTCGAACAGTCCGGCGAGCGTGTCGCGCACCTTGCCCCCGGTCATCGCGGCGATCCGGGTCAGCAGCACGCGGTCGCTCCCCGTCGGCCGCAGCTCCTCGCCCGCGGTCAGCACCGCCCCGATGGTTCCCACGGGCTCGCCGTTCACCTCGTCCTTGGCGGCGGCGACGTAGGTCCCCGGACGAGACAGAGGAACGGCCGCGGCGTAGCGGCCCGCGCCCACGGCCTCCAGCGGGACATCCCGGGTGAACCCGTCCGGCCCCGCGACGTGCGCGGTCAGCCGCCGGAACGTCTGGGCGCGACCGTCATCACCCACCACGTCCGCCCGCACGTGGAGCTCGCCGCCGCTGGTGTCCGCCTCCAGGCGCACGCGCGGGTCGTCGGACTTGCGCCCGATGTCGCGCCCCAGCTGGCCGAAGAGCCGCGCCGCCTCCGGCCAGGCCAGCCACTGCTGCCCCCAGCGGTCCTTGTAGTCGCTGGTGAACGCCGCCGACCGTCCGATCCCCACGCTCCACGTCACCAGGATGGGATCGTCCTCGGGACCTGCCAGCAGCACGCTGGCCCGGGGCTTGGGCATGGTCACGACGTAGCCCTCGAGGTGCGGCTGCCTGGCGAGATCGAGCCCGCGCGTCGGCGCGGAGGGCATGCCCAGCGAGACCGTGATGGGGGACTCGTGGATGGCGCTCCGCGCCGCCAGGATAGTCTCCTGTGTGAAGACCGCCGGCAGCTTGGTCGCGTCCTCGATGAGGTAGAAGCGCCCACCGCCGATCTTCGAGAGGACCTCGAGCTCCGGCGAGTCGCTGCCGCGGCCAAGGGAGATGACGCTCGTGGTCATGCCGTGGTCCGCGGCGTCCTTCACGATGGCGCGGCAGCCGGCGATCTGCTCGGCGTCCGCGCCGTCGGCGAAGAGCAGCAGGTGCTTGAGGTTGACGCTCTCCTTGGACAGCGCCTCGTAGCCCGCGCGCAGCGCGATGTCGGTGTAGATGCCGCCGCCGCCGACGCCGACCTTGCGGATCTCCTCCGCGATGGCCTGCGGGTCCTTCACCGGCGACATGGGGACGGTCCAGCGGACCATGGTGTCGACGTGCTCCACGCCGAGGCGGTCTCCCGGACCGAGCAGCGAGGCGGACCGGGACGCGGCCTCGTTGGCCAGCTCGAGCTTGGTATGCCCGCCGACCATCGCCCCCATCGAGCCGCTGTAGTCGATGGCGATCACCTCGGCCAGGGACGCGCGCCGCTTCTCCTGCTTGAGATCGAAGGCGACGGGGGACACCTCCTCCACCGGCGTGCGCGCGTAGCCACCGGGGCCCATCGACCGGTCCCCGCCCATGAGCAGGAGGCCGCCGCCCAGGTCGCGCGTGTAGGCCGCCATCGCGTCGATCTGGGTGGTCGTTAGATCGCTCGCGCGGACGTCGCTGAGCACGACCAGATCGTAGGGGGCCAGGCCGCCGACGTCGGCCGGGACCCCGGTCGTGCTCCGCTCCACCGTGCGGAAGCCGCTCGCCTCCAGCGCCTTGCGCAGCGGCGCACCGTGCCCCGGGTCACCCTCGAGCACCAGCGCGAGCGAGGCTCCCCGCACGCGCACGAAGGCGCTGCCCACGTTGTCGTCGGGCGCGCTGTCGGCTGCGGGGTCGAGCGCCGTGACGGCGACGTCGTAGCGATGGAGGCCCGGCTCGCTGGCGGCCTCCCGGAGGCGGAGCACGTCCTCTCCCCGCTCGATGCGCGCGCGGAGCACGCGCACCTCCCCGTCGTCTCTGCGCACGCGCAGCTCGACGTCGGTGGCCACGGCGCTCGAGGTCACGACGCGCAGCTCGAAGGGCTCGCCCTCGTCGGCGCGAGGAGGCGCGCGCACGCTCACGACGCGCACGTCGGGCGCCACCTTCTGGTCGAGCACCACGACGTCGACCGGAACGTCCGCCGCGACGGCCGCGGCGGCGGCGGCGAGAGCATCGCCGCGCGTCTGCACCCCGTCGCTGACCAGCACGATGCGCCCCACGGCGTCCGCCGGCAGCTCCGCCAGCGATCGCCGGATCGCCGCCTCGAGGTCCGTCACGTCGCGGCCGACCTCCACCCGCTGGGGTGGCGCGGCCTCGACCTTCGCCCGGGGGGGATCCTCCACCGCCGCCTCCGCGCCGAACACGACCGTGCCGATGCGGTCGTCGTCGTGCATCGACTTCTCTGCGACCTGGAGCTCCGCGCGAACGCGCGCCTCCGCCCCCGGTACGAGGTCGATGGACCGCGAGCGATCGAGCGCCACGACGATGGCCAGGCGATCGAGCGGTCGCCCCAGTTCGGGCTCGGCCACCACCAGGGCCGCGGCGAGCGCCGCGAAGGCCGACAGGAAGATCACCGCGCGCCTTCGACCCGGTCCCATCCGCGCGGGCAGCCGCGACAGGCGCAGCCCCACGAACAGCCCGACCGCGGCCACGAACAGCAGCGCGTCGGGGTGATGAAAGCGGACGTACGTCTCCCGCGTCAGCCCGGCCAGGACGAGGCCCTCGTACACCAGAGGGGTCGCGCCCGTCAGCGTCACCACCAGGCCCGCCGCGGTCAGGACGCCTCTTCGCCTCGTCGCCCAGGCGAACCCCACCACGGCCACGACCAGGGCGACGGCCGCGCCGAGCATCCACAGGCGCGCGAGGGTCAGCGTCATCGCAGGGCTCCGGCGCGGCGCGGGCTCATCTGCCGGGTCGTCCAGTACACGTCGGCAGCGATGGCCAGGGCGGCCAGCAGCCCGAGCCAGCTGGCCCACTCGCTGTGCGCGTCGAGTGCGTGGGCGGTGCGGCTGCTCGCGGCCTCGGCGGAGGCTCCCGCGATCGGGACCGGTCGGGAGCGGATGTCGCTCTCCCGCGCGCTGGTGAGGTTGGCGGCGATGAGGGCCGAGCCGACGTGCGGTGCGGTCCAGCGCACGTGGTAGAGCCCGGCGCGTTCGAGCGGGGGGAGAACGGCGACGCCGTCCCTCGCGGCGATGGCGCGCTCGGGGAGACCTGGACCGTCGAGGAACACCTCGGTGGTCCCCGCAGGGACCGCCACACGGGCGGGGTCCCCCGTGCGCACCGGCCCGGCTGCGCCCTGCACGCGGTGGACCCGGGCGAGCTCCACCACGTTGCGCACGAAGAGGACGAAGGACGCCTTGAGCGGCCAGTCGGAGTCGCCGGGATCGAAGCCGACCACGGTGACCGCGCGACCCGGGACCGAGGCGTCCGCCACGAGCGTCGTGGAAGAAGAGCGGACCAGGCTGGCGCTCCGGCCCGCCGCGTCCAGCGAGAGCGCCCGCGCCACGTGAACTCCATCGAGCGTCAGGAAGCGGAGCCGCGGATCGGCCGTCTCCCACGACGTGATGGGCGGGTTGTCCACGGGGGCGCCCACGGTGATGCCCATGCAGAGCCCGGGTCCAGGCGCGAGGACGAGCGCGTCCTGGCCGGGCACGCTCGCCGGGCAGGCGCCTTCCACGATGACGAGGGCGTCGGGATCGACGTTGACCGTCGCCAGCTGCGGGACGGTCACCCGCTGCAGATCCACGTTGGGGTCGGCCTCGATGGCCCGCGTGGTCCAGGAGTACGGCGCGTCGGAGGCCACGACCACCGGCATGCGGACCGAGCCAGGGACGCGCCCGAAGGCGACGTCGTCGACCGGCTCGGCGTCCCCGGGCGCGAGCTGCACGACGAGCCCCTGCCCGTGGTCGGCCGGCTGGGGCTCGAAGGTGAGCACCACCGGCAGCTTGGCCTCCGGCTCGAGCAGGAGCCGCCGCGAGGCGACAGGCTCCGTCCGCCCCTCGAGCGTGAGCGTCACGTAGGCCTCGCGCGCGTGCGCCGCGAAGCTCTGGATCATGGCGAACACCTGGACCTGCTCGTGGTGGCTGCTGGCGTCCAGCCCCGAGCGAACGTCCACGCGCACGATGCCCGCGTTGTCCTCGTCGTCGCCCACCCCCACGACCTCCGAGGGGATGCCCCCGACGACGAGCGGCTCGGTGTGCGCGAGTGCGCCGTCGGTGACGATCACGATGCGCTGGCGTCCGCCCAGCGACCGGAGGCGATCGGCCGCGAGCGCGACGGCTCCGGCGAGGTCCCCCTCGACCTCTCGTACCGTCACGGTGGCGATCGCCGCCTGGAGCCTCCGCGGATCGCGGTCGAGGGGCGCCACGACGCGCGCCTCGCGCCCCGCCTCGATGACGATGGCATCGGCCCCCGGCCCCAGCTGCGAGGCGACGTTCTGCGCGACGCGCTTGGCCTCATCCATGCGGGTCGTGGCGCCCGCCGGTCCCCCAATACGCGTCGCCATCGACGCGCTGGTGTCGAGCACGACCGCGACGTGATCGCCGTCGATGGTCCCGCCACGGGTGGAGGGCCGGGCGAGCGCCACGGCGAGCGCGATCAGCGCCAGGATCTCCAGCACCAGCGGCAGCTCGGCGATCAGCTTGCGGAAAGGGTGTTTGGCCAGGAGATCGCGCTGCGCGGACGCCCACAGCCAGGTCGACGATACGCGTTGCCTGCGTCGCTTGATCTTGAGGATGTAGAGCACCACGAGCGGCACTAGGCCGGCGAGGAGGAGCAGGCCCCTGGGGTCGAGGAGGTGGAGACCGCTCATGCCCGCCCTCAGTCGATCGTGCGCGCCACGAATCGCCGCACCGCGTCCGGCAGCGAGTCGCCCGTGCCCAGCCGGACGTACGTCGCCCCGTGTCTCTTGGCCGTGGCGCGGAGCCTCGCGAAGAGCTCCTGCAGGCGGGCCAGGTAGGCCTCCACCGCGCGCGCATCCACCGTCACCTCGAGCAGCGCGCCCGTCTCTGCGTCCTCCAGCGCCAGGTCCCCCTCCCATGGGGGGTCGAGCTCCTCGGGCGCGAGGACCTGCACGAGCGCGAGGTCGTGCCCCGAGGAGGCCGCGCGGCCGAGCGCCGCCTCGAACGGGCCCGCGTCGAGGAAGTCGCTGACGACCACCAGCATCCCGGGTCGGGGCGACCGGAGCACGACGCCGTCGACGGCGCTCGCCAGGTCCGTCCCCCTGGCTGGGACGATGGAGTCGAGCTCGCGCAGCAGCTTCGCCAACGCAGCGCGCCCCCGCATGGGCTCGCGCATCCGCACCAGACCATCGCTCGCCGCCAGCACCTGCGCCCGCTCGCTCGATGCCAGGGCGAGGTAGCCGATGGCGGCGGCGACCCGCCTGGCTACCTCCATCTTCGGGGGGTCTCCCGCGTCCAGGGACGCGCTGGCGTCGACCACCAGGCGCACCACCACGTCCTCTTCGGCGCGGAAGAGCTTCAGCACCGGCTCCCCGGTGCGGGCGAAGGCTGGCCAGTCCATCCGCCGGAGGTCGTCCCCCGGGGTGTATGGCCGGTGCTCCAGGAACTCCGCGCTGCTCCCGCGACGCGAGGCGACGTGCTCGCCGCCCGTGCCCGAGCGGGCCTTCACGCGCAATCGCCTGCGCAGCGCCTCGAGCTCGTGCACGAAGGCCGGATCGAGCAGCGTCATCCCGCAGCCGCCGTGTCGACCTGGGGCGCGGGCGGAGCGTGGAGCTGGCTGTCCTCTTCGCGCAGCGCGGCCTCGGCCGCGGCGACGGCGGTGTCGTGATTGCGCACCGTGCGATGGCAGCGCTGGGCCGCCGCCGCGAGCAGCGCGACGCCGGAGAGCCCCCACAGCAGGGACATCGCGGCGCCGATCTCCACGACCGGAGCACCGCCCCGCGGGTACGAGGAGTCGAGCCAGCTCATCATGTAAAGGGCGTAGAACGGGCTGGGGGCCCCGATGAGCAACCAGTCGTCGCCGTGGCGCTGGGCCAGCACGCCCCCGATCGCCGCCACCACCCACGGCCCGGCGCAGACGAGGAAGAGCAGCGCCGCCGCGACCAGGCGCGCGATCCAGGGGGACTGGCCCCGCGAGCGCAGCCAGGCCGTGAGGCCCGCGACGAAGAGGAAGAATCCAGCCACGTACAGGCTGAAGAAGAAGATCTCCTCGATGTACTTGGCCTTCTTGGAGCTCGAGCCGAGGAGCTCCAGCAGGGCCATGTCGCCGAAGGCGATGAGCCACACGCAGGCGAAGCCCATGACCGCGAGCATCATCCCCGTCTTCGGGAGACCGGGACCGAAGAAGCGCTTCATCGCGCCCGCCCGCTCGCGCTCCCAGTGAATGCGCACCCGGCGCGAAGGCCCGGGTGGCTCTCCGGCGAACAGGAAGGCGCAGAACGCGAGGTACAGGGCGAACATGCCGAGGCCCAGGATGGCGAGCACCATCCGCGACTCGTCGTCGTCGGCCACCGCGCTTGGGACCGCGCACGAGATGGCGAGGAGGGGCGAGCAGAAGAAGAACCACCGCTTCAGCCCCGTGGAGCGATCGTCGGCCTCGCCGCTGAGGTTGGCGATGGTGGCTTCATAGAGGAACCACGCCGGGGTGGCGATGATCAGCAGCGGGAGGGCCACCAGCAGCAGCACGTACTCGAGGCCCAGGGTGCCGCGCGAGTACGCCAGAGGCAGCCAGATGGGGAAGGCCTCCGGGACCTCGTTCCACAGCTTGTGGATCCCGAAGGAGGCCCCGAAGCCGAACACGAAGTAGAGGATGGGCCCGATGAGGATCGCCAGCATCAGGGTGACGACGATGGCGCCCCGCAGGCTCGACATGAGCGAGCTCACGGCCAGCCCGAACGCCACGGTCAACCCGGCGACGAGGAAGAGGAACACGAAGGCGACGACGACCTCGGTCGCGGTGACGCCGCCGAAGAGGAAGGACAGCGCCCCGACCGGCGCCAGCACGACGATGTAGAGCGCGATGGTCGTGTAGGCGGCGAGGAACTTGCCGCGGGCGACGTCCTGCGGGCGCAGGCCCGTCAGCAGGACGGCCTCCCACGTGCGGCCCTCTCGCTCGGATGCGACGCCGTTGGCGGCGACGGCGGGGCCGACCAAGACTACCACCAGGTAGGCGAGCGAGAAGAAGACCTGGAACAGCGCCCCGCCGATGGTGGCGGGCGTCGTGTCGCTCGCCGCCGAAAGGCCGCCAATGGAACACATGAGCAGGCCCAGGGTCAGCGTCAGCGCGAACAGCACCCAGGGGGTGCGCGCCAGGCGCGCCGACTGACGCATCTCGCGCATCCAGATGGCGTTGGGATCGCGCACGAGGCGCTCGATCGGACCGGGCGAGGGCGGGCTGGTATGGACGGGCGCGACGGCGGTCATTGAACCTCCCCCTTGGTGACTTCGAGGAAGATGCGCTCGAGCTCGTTGCGCTCGGGTTCGACGCCGGACACCGGGATGCTGGCGAGCACCAGCGCGCGCACGATGGCAGCGACCATCTCCTCGTCGCCCATGTACTTCACGACCACCGTCCCGCCCGGCCCCGGCGCCACGCTGTGGATCCCTTGCATGGACACGAGCGCGGCATACACCGCCTCGCCCGGCGCCAGCGCCTTGATGCGCACGCTGCGCGTGGGCGGAGCGACGGTGGCGGCGAGCGGTGAGGGGGGCGCTTGCCACCCGGTCGTCATGGCCTCCTCCGGCCCCGCAGTCGCGGTGGGGGCCGGAGGAGCCTGCGGCGCCTGGGCTGTCTGCGCTGCCTGCGCCGCCTCCAGCCGCCGCGCGATGTCGGAGATCGGGCCGGCCACGACCAGGCGGCCGCGCTCGAGGATGGCCACCGAGGTGCAGACGTCGGCAAGCTCGGTGAGTATGTGCGAGCTGAGGAAGATGGTCTTGCCCATCGCGCGGAGCTCCACCAGAAGATCGCGGATCTCGATGCGCGCGCGCGGGTCCAGATCGCTGGCGGGCTCGTCGAGGATGAGGACCTTGGGATCGTGCAGAAGCGTGCGGGCGAGCTGCAGCCGCTGCTTCATCCCCTTGCTCATCGTCGCCACCAGCTTGTCGCGCAGCTTGGTGAGATCGGTCAGCTCCATCACCGCGTCGACCACGGCGTAGGTCGTCCCGGCAGTCGGGACCTGGTACGCGTCGGCGAAGAACTCGAGGTACTCGCGCACCGTGACGCGCTCGTAGACGCCGGCGTGGTCGGGCATGTAGCCGATGACCTTGCGGACGGCCTGTGGATCGATGGTCACGTCCCACCCGTCGATCTCCACCTTGCCGGCCATGGGCTCCAGCAGCGTGGCCATGACGCGGATGGTGGTGGTCTTGCCCGCACCGTTGGGGCCGATGAAGCCGAAGATCTCCCCCTCCTCGACGTCGAAGCTCACGTCGCGCAGCACGTCGAAGCGCCCGAAGCGGTGCCACAGGTGGCGCACGCGGATCGCGGGCCTGCGCGGAGAGGGGACGGCTGCCGGGGCCGGCGCGGTCATGTCGCGCCTCCTTCCCCCACGACCCGGAAGAGCAGGACGTCGCTCTCGACGCGCAGCCCGCCGTCGACCTTCACCCCTTCGCCCCCGTGGAGCTCGCCCATGACCACGGGGACGTCATCGGGCCACCAGTCGGTCGCCGAGCCGCCGGCGGCCGAGGACATCGCCGACCACTGCGTCATCATGTCGTCCAGCGAGTGGCCCAGCACCATCGTGAACCGGGAGGGATCGAGGATGTGCACCGTGCGCGTGCCGGCGGTGGCGGGGCGGCGCGACGAGGCCGTGAACACCGTGCGCCCGCTGCTGGACAGGATGGTGTCCCCGGCCGCGATGCGCGCGAAGTAGGTGGCGTCGGTCTTGGGCGCCCACACCAGCACGTTCTCGAGATCGCGCCCGCTGTGGTTGGCCACCACCACGCTGCCATCGGCCTTCTCGCGGACGGCGATCCCGCCGCCCAGCTCGGTGAAGCCGTCTTCGCTGACCACGACCGTCTGCCAGGGGAGGCTGGTGAGCTCCTCCAGGGACGCGCCCTCCTTGTCGAGGCGGAGCACCGCTGCTCCCTGGGAGTGCGAGTCGGTGGTCACCACCTCCAGCACGCTCGCCGGCTCCGACGCGCGCACCCGCATGGCGCGCGTCTGGCTGGCGAAGAAGCCGCGGAAACGCCGCACGCTGCCGCGGGACATTCCCGCGCCCGCCTCCACCAGGGCGATGTGACGCGCGCGGCCGCTCCAGCCCTTGCCCGCCAGCCCCACCAGGACGATGAGCGCGAAGCAGGCTGCGCTGGTCACCGGCGCCCACACCAGCGGATCCAGGGGCCGACCGCGCCGGTGGGCACGCATGAAGGTTAGCGGTCCGACGGCGATGGAGTAGATGACGAGGAGGATGGCCGCGATTCCCAGGGCGGGCCGGAAGTTCTCGTTGGGGTCGAGGGCACGGTGCACGTCGTAGAGGTTTGCCCCGCGCGCCCCGGCGCCGTCGGGGAAGGCCACGAGCGCGTGGCGGTCCCAGGCGTCGTTGACCATGTCGAGGATGCGGCCCTGCATCCAGGGGTCCTCCAGCGCGGGCGACGTGGTCGGGTCGAACCCGAGGACGTGCACCTGTCCGAGCCCGTACGTCGCGGTCGCGCCGTACTCGCTGGCGCGCAGGTTGCCCCCCGAGTAGCCCACGAGCCTGGGGCGCAGGGTGCTGGACGGACCGATGGCCGCGCTGGCGCCGAGCGGCGTCGTGCGCACGGGCACGACCCAGCCGATGGGCGTGGCGCTGCCCGCATCGAAACCCGGTGGGGTGGATGGCACCGACGGACCCCACGGGGCAGGTGTCGGGGGCGAGCCCGGGGCAAAGCTCGGCGCCCCACCCGAGCGATAGGCGCCGGGGAGCGTCATCATCACCGCGGGCGGCGGGACGGTGGCGATCCCACCGCCCACCAGCGTGGTGAGCACGCCGGCGCGCAGGTCCTCCGGACGCGTCGGGAAGACCGCGAGGGTGCCGCCTCCCAGGACCCACCCCACCAGCGCGTCGAGCTCCGCCCCCTGCAGGCGTGCGAGCCGCTCCGACGGTACCACCACGACGGTGGCGGACGAGTAACCCGCGGCGTGCTCCGGGAGGATGACGTCCCCGGTGGTGCCGTCGACGGCAGGCGAGCCCACGGTCAGCGCCGTCGTCGTGCCGGGTGAAGCGTAGGGCGAGGCCGGCGGGCGCCACCCGGGCGTCATCGGCCAGCCCCGCATCACGAGCGACAGGCGCGACGGCTCGTCGATGTCCACCAGCAGTGGCGCCAGCGACGTGCCCAGCGAGACCGACGTCTCGGCCAGCTTGCCGCCCCCCTCGGCCACGGCCGAGATGGTCAGGTTGGGGATCGAGTACGTCGCCCCCCGCACCGGGATCCGCAGGACGGCCTCGGCGCGTGGCTGCACGTGGAAGGGCGCGCGCGCGAGGAAGCGCGAGTCCATCGCGCCGCCGCTGTAGGCCCCGTAGGAGCTCTCGATCTCCAGCGTCCCCTTGAGTGGCACCGAGCCCGGGTTGTCCACGGTCGTGATGAGCTCCAGCCAGCCCTCTCCGCAGGCGGCGTCCGTCCCGAAGACGGGCGACGCCCTCAGCGAGAGCGCGGACGCGGGCATCGCCGTCGCTCCCGCGGTGGGCGGTGGGCCGGCGTGCAGCTCGCCCGCGGCGAGGCCCGCGAAGAAGACCGCGGCCACGCCCAGCGCGCGGGCAGCGCTCACTTCGCACCCCGCGGCCGCTCCGCCTCGACGCTGGCCGGTCGGGTCCCCACGGTCCCCAGCAGCGCCTCGATCACCGTGTCCGTCGTCGTCCCCTCGGCCTCGCCCTCGAACGAGCGGATCAGCCTGTGCCGGAGCGCGGGTCTGGCCACCCGCTGGATGTCCTCGAACGATACATTCGCCCGGCCCTCGCAAAGCGCCACCGCCTTGGCCGCCAGCACCAGCGACTGCGCGCCGCGCACGCCCGCGCCGTAGCGCAGGGCCCGCTTCACCGTCTCGGGGGCCTCGCCCGTGGTGGGATCGCTCGCGCGTACCAGCCTCGCTGCGTAGCGCAGCACCGGCTCGGCCACGGCCACGTCGCGGCACATCCCCCGGAGCATCATCACCGCGTCGCGGTCCATCACCCGCGGCGACGCCGCCGGGGCGCGCCCGGTCGTGCGCACCAGCACCTCGCACAGCTCGTCCTCGCTCGGGTTGGGCACCACGACCTTGAGCAGGAAGCGATCGAGCTGCGCTTCGGGCAGAGGATAGGTCCCCTCCATCTCGATGGGGTTCTCGGTCGCCAGCACGAAGAAGGGCTCCTCCAGCGGCAGCCGCTGCCCCGCGATGGTGACCGCGTGCTCCGCCATCGCCTCCAGCAGCGCGCTCTGCGTCTTGGGAGTGGCCCGGTTGATCTCGTCCGCCAGCACGATCTGCCCGAAGATCGGGCCGCGCTGGACCTGGAACATCGACCCCGCCGCGCGCTGGGCCGCGTCCATCACCAGCACGTTCGTGCCCACGACGTCGCTCGGCATGAGGTCGGGCGTGAACTGGATGCGCGAGAAGCGGAGATCGAGGCACTGGGCGAGCGTGCGCACGAGCAGCGTCTTGCCCAGCCCGGGCGCCCCCTCGAGCAGCACGTGACCCCCGGCGGCGAGCCCCCACATCACCTGGTCGACCACGTCGCTCTGGCCGACGATCACCTTGCCGATCGCGTCGCGGAGGGTGGCTATCGCACCCTTGGCCTGCTGGAGGCGGGCCTCGAAGTCGTTCGTCATCGTCTCCTCGGTCTTCCTTGCTCTGGCAGGACGGAACGGCGGTTCACGGTTGGAAGTACTGCCGGACCTGCTCGCGGTATTCCTCGGGCACGTCGCTGTGGTCGACGCCGTCGACCTCGCTCGGGCCTGCAGCGCCCAGCGCCCCCGTGCCCTGCACGTTGGCCGTCGCCCCGCTCTTGCCGGGCGTCCAGCCGGTCGTCGTGCCCGGCATTCCGGGGGCGCGGTTCATGGCGCCGTGCGCGCGGCTCTTCAGCGTGCTCGCGGCGCCCACCACCTCGGTCCGACCATCGTGCGGGCCCGTCCCGGTGTCGTGGTGGTGGCCCGTCCCTCCCGTGCCGTCCCCGCTGGCGTTGCCTTCACCGTTGCCGCTGCCGTGGCCGTTGCCCCCGTTGCCGTTGCCATCTCCGGGTCCGCTGCCCGGGCCGGGCAGGGGAATGGGCACCTTGCTGCCGCCCTTGCCCGGGCCCTGTCCCTCCTGGCCCTGTCCGTTGATGTCCCCCTCGGCGCCGTCCGCGCCCTCCTGCGCGTCGTCGAGCCCCTGCTGTCCCTTGGACTCGGGAGACTCGTCGTCCTCCTTGGCCAGGTCCTTCAGCTCGTCCTCCAGCTTCTTCTGCCCCTCGGGCGTCGACAGGTCGTCGGCCAGGTCCTTCAGATCCTCCGGGCTGCTCTGCGTGCCGCCCTTGCCCGACTGCTGCTTCAGCTTGTCCGCCAGCCTCTTGCGCTCCTCCGGCGACAGCTTCTCCAGCGCCTTGCCCATGGAGTCGGCCAGCTTGCGCGCGGCTTCGTCGCTGCCCTTTCGGTCGAGCGACTCCGCCTCCTTCCGCTGGTCGGGGCTGGCCAGGCCGGAGTCCTCCATGGCCTTCTCTAGATCGCGCAGCGCCTCGGCGCGTCGCTCGCGCTCCTCGAGTGACTTCTTCTCCTGGTCGAGCGCCTTGCCCACGTCCGGCGCGCCGTTGGCCTTGGCGGCGGCGGCGGCGTCCTCCAGGGCGCGCTTGGCCGCGTCGCGGTCACGCTTCTCGCGCGCGTTGGCGATGCGCTCCATCTCCCGGTCCATCTTCTCGAGGTCGTGGTCGCCGAGCGCCTTCGCGGCCTCCTTGGTGGCGTCGTTCTGCTCGAGCTTGGAGACGGCCGCCTCGAGGCCGGCGCGCTTCTCGCCCTCGCCCAGCGTCAGCCGCTCGGCGGCGATCTGGTCGCGCAGCTTGGCGATGCGGTCGAGCGCCTCGCGCTTCTCCAGCCCCTTCTCGAGATCGGCCCGGAGCTTCTCGGCGTCCTTCGCGATCTTCTCCAGGCGCTCTTTCTGGGCCTCGTCCCGCGCGGTCGCCTGACCCAGCTGGGCCACCTTCTTCAGCCCCTCGACCTGTGCGAGCTGGACGCGCGCCTCTCCGGGCGCCTGCGCGACGACGGGCGTCGCAGGGAGCGGAGAGCGCAGGACGAGCACGAAGCCCACCACGGCCAGGGGAGCCAGCGCGTGGAGAGGCCGGAAGATCGAGGGCCGAGCGCGCTTCTCGTCGCCTGCCGCCAGGGCCGCGGCGGCGGTGGACACGACCACCGCGCGTGCCTCGTCGTCGTCCTCGGCCTGGTTGCGCAGCTCCACGGCGGTGGTGATGGCCTCCTCGGTCTCCAGCCGGTCGTCGAGCCACAGGGCCACGTCCTGATCGCTCCAGCGCTTGCGGCGAGCGACGACCACGCCCGCCGCCGCCCCCACCACCCCGAGCAGCGTGCAGAGAGGACGAAGGGCGCCGTGCCGTGTCCGCCACGCGAGGACAGCAGGGATGACGGCGAGGACGAGCCCGAGGGTGAGCCCTGTGAGCACCCGACGCGCCAGCAGCCGGGTGCGAACGGCGCGCGCCCAGTGCTCGAAGAGGGGGTGGAAGCGTTCGCGCTCGGGCATGGCCTTCATCATCCTACGCTCGCGAGGCCAAAACGTTTTCCCAAGCGGCTCGCCTACATCGTCCGCGGAACGGCCAGCCCCCGGAAACGTGGATCAGCCGACCCCCACTCGAGAGGACAGCGGGCAGCGATCGGGTGTTCCCCACACTGCTCCCACCTGCCGGCCCCGCATCCAACCGCGCGATTCTCCTCGCAAACGGACGAAGGATCCGGGCGGGCCCCCGATGGCTCGCCTCCTGCAAAGTGCCAGGCGGGCGACAACCCGACCCCAAGCGGAGGAAGCCGTGCTCCCGTCATCCAAGCGACCCCCTCGATCCCCAGAGCCCTCCGAAGTCATCCGCACGGGGGACTACGAAGTGGTCCCGAGCTCGTCCTCCCAGCGGAGCGCGGCCCGCCGTCCCAGCGAGCGTCCGCGTGTGTTCCAGAAGGTGGCCGACGACGAGGACAAGACGCTCCTCTTCTCGAACTCCGTCCGGTCCATGCTGCCGCCGCGGCCCCAGACGCCCGTCACCACGCCGCCGATCGCCAAGGCTGGCAAGGTCCCCAACATGAACCTGCGCGGCCTGACTCGCCAGAGCGAGCGCCCGCCCTCGCCCGAGAGCCTCCGCGGTTCGGTGCGTCCCCGCATGGACACCGAGGACCGTACGATGCTCCGCCCCACGAGCACCATGCCGCCGCCGATGCAGCGCATGGCCACCCCGGCGGCGGGCATGCCGCCTTCGCCGCGGCCCCCGTCGGCCCGCCCGCCGGCCATGATGCCGACGCCCTACATGCCCAACATGCCCATCCGCCCGGCGGCTCCGGTGGCGAAGGCGCAAACCATCGCGGTCAACGCGCCGGGGGGGACCGACTCCCGCAAGCCGTCGCCGTCGGATCCGCACGGGGATCCCCCCTCGGCCGTCATCACCGCCAAGACGCGGGTCTCCACCCCGCGCTCGACCGTGTCGTGGGCCGTGGGGCTCATGGCGCTCGGGACCCTGGTGGGTCTGGTGACGGCGGTCGTCGCGCGCGGAGACGCGGACGCGATCCTCGACGCCACGGCCAGCTTCGTGGACCCGTCGCACGCGACGGTGAGCCACGCCAACGGCGCAGTCGCGCAGGCTGCGGTCCTGCCGTCCTTCGTCGAGACGTCGAGGAAGACGGCGCCGCTCGGGACGGACTCCAACCCTGCGCCCGGCGCCTGCATCGACGGCAGCGCGACCACCACGGTCGTCTCGACCCCCGTCGTCGTGAACTCTCCGCCGCCCGCCGTCCATGCGACCGAGGCGAAGACCGCGAGCCTCGCGGGGGCCGACCCGAGCGCCGCGTCGCGTCCTGCTCCCCCCAAGCCTGCGCCGCTGGCCTTCGCCGCCCCCGCGCGTCCGGCGCCTCGCCCCGCGCCGGCGGCGGCTCCCGTCGCACCGAAGGAGTCTGCGCCCTCGAGCGGCTGGCTGGCCAACATCACGCCGCCCAACTCGGGTGGTCCCATCGCCCGTCCGTCGAAGTCCGGCGGCAAGCCCGCGGGCAACGACTTCGAGAGCGCGGCGGCGGCCGATGCGCTGGCCAAGGCTCAGCTCGAGGCGTCGCTCCGGTAGCCCGTCCGTCACGAGGCCCGCCAAGTCGCCAAGCCGCCAAGAGAGAGTGGCCAGGGACGCCGGTCGTCAGTCCCGCATCCTCACTCTCTTGGCGTCTTGGCGTCTTGGCGGCCCTCTCCTCTCCACTCCGCTACCATCGCCGGTATGCCGGCCGTATTCGTCAAAGGCGACATCTTCGCCACCGATGGGCTCAGCGCCTACGCCCACGGGTGCAACTGCGCCGGCGCCATGGGGGCGGGGATCGCCATCGAGTTCAAGCGCCGCTGGCCGGCCATGTTCGAGGAGTACGCCGTCCGCTGCGCCGAGGGTCGCTTCGGCCTGGGGGACGTCTTCGTCTGGACCGAGGGGAGCACGACCATTTACAATCTCGGGACGCAGGCTCACTGGCGCAAGAAGGCGCAGCTCCCTGCGCTGGCGAAGTCGCTCCGCAAGATGGTGGAGCTCGCGACGCACGCGGGCATCGAGCGCATCGGCGTCCCGCGCATCGGCGCCGGCCTCGGGGGCCTCGACTGGACGCGGGTGAAGCGCATCCTCACGGAGGTCGGGGGCGAGACCCAGGTCACGCTGTCGGTGTTCGAGCAGTTCGTGAGGGCCAAGCCGGCGGTCGTGTAGAGGGATCGCCTTGCCTTGCCGCTGCGCTCCGATCCGGCGATGCCGTGCTCTGTGCGAGTTGGCAGTGAGGAGCTGACGAAGTCAGGTCGGGAGTCGACTCCGATCGGCTCACGACCCTCCCGCGGGGGCCGGGTACTGGCGGTCGATGAAGCACAGGCCCTGGGAGTTGAGGTGTCCCTGCGTGGACTGCGAGTAGCGGATGTAGTCGTAGTAGTCGCGGATCGCGGGGCAGTTTGCCTTCGTGTAGTCCTGCCCGACGGTGCCGGTGCAGGTGCCCTGGGGATTCACCGGGACGCTGAGCGTGCTGAAGACCATCTGCCCGTTGCCCGGCGGCACGTAGTTGGGACCGGCGCAGTTGCGCCACGGGAGAGGCGTGCCGGTCTTGTCGGTGAACGCGTAGAAAGGAACGCCCTTCATGTCCTCGACCGTGGCCGTCGGGTTGGTCTCGCCCACGTACTGCGCGGCGATGTCGTCCCAGTGGACGGGCGAGTTCTCGGCGAAGCTCTCCCAGAAGGGGTGATCCATGTGCACCGTGACCTGCGCAAACACCGACTGGCTCGGCGACGTCTGGATGCCGCGGGGGTAGTCCTCGCCCGGGTTCGGCGTGCCCTGGAGGGTCATGTTCTGGCAGTTCTGGTAGTTCGTGGGCGTCGCGAACCCGAGCCGGAACGACATGGTCGCCGGCATCCTGGTGAAGTCGTAGCCCCCGTCGACGTACGTCACGACGCTCCCGGCGTCCCCCCCCGCGTCGAGCAGACCCGCCTCCGGCCCGGCTCCGGCGTTGGTCTGCGTGCATCCGTACGGCGACTGGCTGCCCTGCCAGGTCGCGGTGCCGACGTAGAGCACGCTGTATCCGTTCTGCACCATGAAGGCGAAGTCAGCGGCCTCGCCCTGGTCCAGGTTGACGTTGTACGCGTCGTAGGAAGCCTGCACCGTGCTGAAGCCGAAGCCGTACGTGGTGGTGGGATCGAACGGTGCGTTGCCGTTGTCGTTCTGATCGAGGATGACCCCGATGGGCGTCGACTCCTCGGGCGCGCCCCCTTGCCCGATGATGCGACCGCCCTTGTGCAGGTCGACCACGAACGGCCCGTCGAGGTGCGCGATCTGCGTCATCTTGCCGAGGTCCCCCTGGTTGTTCGGGTCGGCGTTGGGGTTGGACCACAGGACGACGTGGTCCACGTTGACGATGTACTCGTCGATGTGAAACTCCCAGCCGTCGTACATGTACGTGTCCGCCTGGAAGTTGTCGGGAGGGAAGGGGTAGCCCGTCAGCGCGTTCGACTCGCCCGAGATGGTGACCCAGACGGCGCCGGCGCCCGGATCGCCCGGGCAGACGTCGGGGTTCGAGCACGCGGCGGTTCCCGCCGGTGGCCAGGACTTGAGGGCGCCACCCTCGGCCGCAATGACGACGTCGGCGCCGGCCTCGAGCAGCGTGCTGCCGTCGACGAACGTGAGCGGCGCCACCGAGCTGGAGCTCGAGCACGCCGACCCCGCGAGGCTCATCAGCGCCAGGCTTCCGGCCAGCCCGGCCCCCACGACCATCCACGCCCCTCTGCGATTCCGACTCATGACGTTGCTCCTCCGGCTCGATGGCCGTGAAGGACGAGGCTCGGCCTCGCCCGGGGACGCTTCATCGTTCGTGCAATCGATGAAGCGTCGGGTTGACGTGTGCTGCGTTGACGTGCGCTGTGCTGTCGAGCGCGTCGCGGTGGCGACGCCTCAGTCTTCGTCGGGCCCCGGCGGCTCCTCGGCCGCGTGATCGAGCGCCGCGCGCAGGAGATCGCGGATGTGCCCGTCCGCCAGCGCGTAGTACACGTGCTTGGCGACGCGGCGGCGCGTGACGAAGCCCTCGGCTCGAAGGAGCCGCAGCTGCTGGGAGACCGTGGGCAACGAGACGTGCGCCGCCTGCGCGAGCTCGGTGACGCACCACTCCCCCTCGGCCAGCCGCGTGAGCAGCTTGAGGCGCGCGACGTCCCCGGCGGCGCGGAAGAAGCTTGCCGCGCGCGCGAAGGCGTCGTCGCTCACGGCCGGCCCGGTCGTCGCGCGGGTGCCGTGATCGGTCGGCGCGCAGACGGCGAGGCCCGCTGGCTTGGTGATGCTGCCCATCCGCGTTGGTTCTACCTTGTAAAACCAAGCCGCGGGACCGGCAACAGCCCGCTCCATCTTGTTGGTCGATTTGGTATTACGTCAGTTGAACAACTGATGAAGTGACCCCGGCTCACGACCCTCCCGCGGGGGCCGGGTACTGGCGGTCGATGAAGCACAGGCCCTGGGAGTTGAGGTGTCCCTGCGTGGACTGCGAGTAGCGGATGTAGTCGTAGTAGTCGCGGATCGCGGGGCA